>Ga0126342_10001152_pt1 | contig 35450 bp, 25 predicted proteins | sample Cyp1metagenome_FD_92528 | JGI IMG/M metagenome (GOLD analysis project Ga0126342, IMG submission 92528) | Coral microbial communities from Lord Howe Island, Old Settlement Bay, Australia - Cyphastrea 1 metagenome | ecosystem: Host-associated > Invertebrates > Cnidaria > Coral ...
AATTAACGACGCGAAAAACGACGCGAAAACGACGCGAAAACGACGCGAAAAACGACGCGAAAACGACGCGAAAAACGACGCGCCGACCAACTGGCGGCGAACAAAGGTCCAACCCCCAGACCCTCAACTATAAACGGGAACCCTTCGCTACGCATTCGGGAAAAATATTTACATATATAATCATATATACATATAATCTCAAATTTCTCTGAAGAGGTGTCTAAGACGTCCTAAGTCTGAGAAACAATGTACACAAAAATACCAGAATCACATGACATACTGTGGTTGGAAAAAAACCTGCACCAATTGGTAACTATAGGTAAAGTAATTCAACACTGTAATTTGTGTGGGTATATAATTTTTGCCCGTCTACTGGTGCAGGATTTCGCAACCATCCACTGTACGGAAATAGGGTAAGAGGGATTTCAACCAACCCATACGTGCTACTGTCAACAGTTGCATCATGTATAATTACATAACATTAATATATATATACATATATATATACATGTATGATATTTATAATTTCCGGATTGGGCGGTGGTCATACCTCAATATATAGGGAATTACAATAGCCAATATAGGGATTACAAATATTGTTGACGCGCCTTGCTGAGATGTTCAGCGTCATCGCTTCGCAGCCAATCCGCCAAAGACGTCATCGTGTCACACACCTCAGCTGGGACCTGGCTGGGGGTACCTGGAGGATCATCATCCTGTGACAACTTCGCTGAGCTTAATTTGTAACTTGAATCATCGAAACCACAACTGGTTATCATACCTGTAGTTTTTAGTTACCATACCCTGTGTTTTGATAAGAATGTGCTTTGACAATGTAACTGAAATTTCAGTCTATGCATTAGTTTAATCAAAACAACTGGGTGATCGGTGAACGTGACTAAACTTGAAACTATTTTTTTTGTGTAGGTTGATACTTTCAATCCATCCAACCCCAGCGGAATAATGGAGGAAGTGGCTATGGTCGTTACAAACTACAGAAGATGGGATACGACCAGCACACAGCCAATGCAAAGATATAAAATCATGAAGTTAAACCATGTTGTGAATATTATATACATACATACATACATACATACGTACGTACGTACGTACGTACGTACGTACGTACAAAAAATATCATTATATGTCTTTATTGATATACATATAACACATATTATATATACATACAATACTAAATATATCGTAGATGTGATATCAGACCTTTAATATGTATATATATAGTTTTCCATACATGTGTATATATATATGAGTTGTATCGTATATGTAGAGCCGATATATAAAGGTACAAATATGCTTATAAATAACTAGCAACTACTGTAAGTGATGATATAAATCTAAAAATGCTGCATATGTATATCACATATACTTAACAAACAAATCTAAATAGATATGTAATGTATATATACATACACATAAATATACAAGTGCAAAAAGTAGAATCAGCCAAGTGATATCCATTCCCTTTTATTGCACACCATCGTATAGTTTCGGATTCCGGATAAGTGGTAAGTCCAGCAAGTGTGTGAAGGACCCCCTTGATCATGATTGCCTTACATACAGGGTTCCAAGATGTTCCAAGAACTATTCATCAACTTGAAATCTGCATATTGCCAAAGGAAGTTTGATTCGAAAACTTCCGAGTTACCGCCGAATGTCCAAGGGCAGTCTTGTCATCATGTTCATCATGTTAAGGTCTCATCATGTCAACTACACCCTCATGTCAACCACATCATCATCAAGTAGTTGGGACATGGGAAGAGTGACAGCTCGGAAATGTTCAATTCACAGGTCACACTTTCGGGTGCGAAAGCCTGCGTTTTTTCAGGTTAAGTGGCTTCCCGCTGTTTCCGGAGTTGCAGGCCTGGATCTGGGAAAGTTGTCGACAAAAAGTGCAGGACTGTGGCGAGAGCTTGGTTTGCACTTCAAAATGTTGAAACATGTTTAAAAATGTTTAAAAAAATGACGGGCCCGGAACACTTTTGGAAGATGAGGTCGGCAAAAATCGCGCAGGACTGAGAGCTCGATTTCACATAAAGATCGTAAAGACCTGTCACGTTCGAAACACTTTTCGAAGATGAGGTTGGCAAAATGCGCACCAGACTGTAGAGAGAGAGAGAGAGAGTGGGCTCGGTTTCACATAGATATCGCAAAAAAACTGCGGGGATCGGAACACTTTTGGAAGATGAGGTCGGCAAAATGTGCACCAGACAGTAGTGAAAGCAACATGTGCATTTCAAAGAATTTGCTTTGTATTGAAAATTCGCAAACCTGAAGGGAACAGAGCACTTTTGGAAGATGAAGTTGGCTAAATTCATTGATTCATTCTTTCCTTGGTTCATTGATTCAATGCTTCAGTGATTCATTGATTTATTGACTCACTGAATCGTTGAACCATTGGTTCATTGAATCGTTGATTCACTGATTTCATTGACTCACTGAATCGTTGGGCCCTTGATTCAGTGATTCATCCATCCATTCACTCTTTCATTTGTTCATTCACTCACTCATTCCTTGATTCATTCAACCATTCATTCATCCCGTCATTGCTGCATTCCCTCCCTCCTGCAATTCATGAAGTATTTTTTGTTTTCTTCAGCTACATTCTTTCACTCCTTCACTTCTTCAAAGAATTACTTCACTCACTCGTTCGTTATTTTTTCATGCATTTGTCCCCTCACTTCCTCTTTCCTCATTCATTCATTCGTTCGTTCGTTCGTTCGTTCGTTCCTTCGTTCGTTCGTTCATGCAGTCATTCATTCATTGAACCAATCAATCAATCAACCAATCAACCAATCAATATGTCCATTCATTCAGGCTTTCTTTTGTTGAGAACACCATCTCAAATTTATTCCAACTCATCGCAAATTCCTATAGGCGCTCTTCTTCCTATAATCACCTCCTGTTTTCGAAACTTCTGCCCCGGCGCGTGCCGGGCACTACTGGTATGTACTGAACTGTCTTTGAACATTGGTCTTGAATGTCATTATAAATACCACAATAACATAGCTTAGAACCATTCATTAATATTGTACCTGTATTAAAGATTATTGCTGTTCTTTGTTGACATGTTCCCTAAATGATTAACCACGGTGCGTGTCCCACGACCCAGGCACTGTGTCCCAGGTGTGCTCTTTCCCTCCAGCAGGAACACGTGGAAGCAGCTCCTTCCTCCGTGGCTCCGTGGCTGAGACACGTCGAAATCATCTGGGTACGGGATCCCTAGCGTTTTGGCTGGGGACCTCCCCAAAATGTAACTTACATTTTGTGGAAAACCCATAGAATCAGCACCTTCAAAAATGTAAGTTACATTTAGGATAGGTCCCTCTGAAATTTCAAGGGATCTGAAAAATGTAATATTACATTTTTGAGGTAAAACCTTCCTAAATGTAACTTACACTTTTGAAGGTGCCATTTCTGTGGAAGCCTCTATTCCTCAAAAAATGTAAGCTACTTCTTGGGACGTCACAAAACATTGGGCCCTCATGGAATAAAGACAGAAGCAAAGGCTCAGCAAAGGCAACAGTTATAACAAGGTTGGTGCCAGGATTACAAAAAAAACAGAAACAAATATAAAAACATCAAGAAATACCAAGAACATACCCTTAATTTCAAAATTCTGCCTCGTGAATTCGGGGTGACGTCGTGAGGCCGAATTAAATCGTACAGATATAGTGGTACCCCCAAAAAGGAGGGGGGGGAAAAATGTAAGTTACATTTTCTCCCCCCCATTTCCATAGTCACTACGTGTGTGGTGTATTCCTGGGGAATACCTAGATTCTGCTTTGACCAGGACCATACCTAGGGGGTCTTAACTTGCATTTTTCACCCTTCCAACCGTGGATTTTTGGTACCTTAGAGATTTTAACTTACAATTAACCCCCCTAAAAACAGCCCGAAAAATGTAAGTTACATATTGTAAGGTCCCCCCCTGAAAACCTAGGTTAGGTTAAGGGGGTGGGGATGGTACGGGCAAAAGAAATGGGTACCCCAGTTACTATCGACCTGACCAAGACCTGCGCTGACTCATTCCTTAGAGGGCGGCCACATGCACCAACTATGGGACGTTTCCATATCTTTCCACTGCCTTTCTGGGAACTTTCAGTAGACCACACTTGCGGTCATTGGTCATTGGCATCCCTCGACGCTATAGAGGCCTTCAAGTCATCAGTACAACTTCGTATAATGAAACGGGCAACCGCAAGAGGCGCAAGCAGCGCAAGTTAGTTGAGTGTGAAAAAAAAATCTTGTAGTTCTCTGGTCAACTAACTAAACACATATCAAATATATGCATGGTTTTGCTGTTTTGAAACACAATTTGCAAAATTGTAGCCTACCTGTGAAGTAAGAATCACTCACCCAATATGTGAAGTACCCATGAACATGGCTGAATGTAGCAAAACGTTCCCCAAATGTTAATGTTAATATTAAGGAAACAAATGGAAACACATTGATAAGGTAGGTATTGCTGGAAGTCCCCAGCAGTGAGTTTCAATGATCCAACGTTTGAAGATTCTCATAGCAATGGAGTGTCCTCTATAAATGGATGCTTATTGACTTATTGCTGGGAAAATTGCGCGCAGATGAGGAATTGTCCAGCAAGCCATGCTAGATTACCGGAGGATGTTGCAATTTGCAGTGATCCTAGATTCTTGGAGGCTCTCTTTTTTGTTTCATACGTGAGGGTTTCCTAAAATAGGGCCAACCCGGATTCCATGGATTTTCCCATCAATTTGGATGGTGAGATCATGGCAGTGATCATAAAATCCACCGAGACACGCCATGTGCGCTCCAAGGTAGGCCATCCACTTCCTTGGTATGGCCCATGGAGGCCCATGGCCATAAACGATCCCTATTTTTTTTCCATAAATAGGTGGTTAAAACTGGGTTAAACATGTGTACATCATTGTTATATGAGTATTATTGAGTATTATTATCATTGTTATCACTCTTTTGATGATGATGATGATGGTGATGGGGATGGCGATGGCGATGGTGGTGATGGTGATGGTGATGGTGATGGTGATGGTGATGGTGATGGTGATGGTGATGGTGATGATGGTGATGATGGTGATGGTGATGGTGATGATGGTGATGGTGATGATGATGCTGATGATGATGATGATGATGGTGATGGTGATGGCGATGGCGGTGATGGTGATGGTGATGGAGATGGTGATGGTGATGATGTTGATGGTGATGATGGTGATGGTGCTGATGATGATGATGACGATGATGATGATGATGATGATGGTGGTGGTGGTGGTGGTGGCGATGGTGATGGTGATGATGGTGATGGTGATGATGGTGATGATGGCGATGATGGTGATGATGGTGATGATGGTGATGATGGTGATGATGGCGATGATGGCGATGACGGTGATTCTGATGCCGATGCTGATGCTGATGATGATGATGATGATGATGATGATGATGATCGTGGTGATGATTATTATTCTCATGACGATGGTGATTACTATCATCAATCTTATCGTACATATGACATTATATATATAGTGGATTTATTATGTAGACATGCATACGCTGTTGTATACTCCAAAAATCCTAAATAGGAGGATTCTTGTTGGGTTTAATCATAGTATACAAAGGTTTTTATCAAACTAGGGGAGACGTCAATTTGCGGCCATTGTTTAATTGGCAAGTAATGATAAACAATGGGATTTCATTGGGGTCCATTTGTTCCGACACGAAGTTGGGCAATGGCGGTAGCTATTTTTACGCCGGCCCGCCATATACAGCTGTGGATTACAAGTGACCTTTATCAAAGGAGAGTAGTTTCCTATCATGAAGCCTGCAACTTCCAACTAACAACTACTATTGTCGCCTGTTTCTTGGCAAGAAAATCCAGGTTGTTAGCAGGTTTCAGGTTGCCCAGGCAACTATGTAGCCTTCAATCTGGTGGAAGCATTGATTTGACTGGTGAAGAAGTTTGGCCGTGCTGGGCTGCGTGATCCATGAACGTGATAAACTCTCAACCCCCATAGAAACACAACAATCCGACTTATGGATATACATACTGGGAAAAAACAAAACATAAATTCATAAATGTCATGAAATGATCATTGAATGATAACCGTCCCTATATCCATCAAAGGGATATCTATCAACAGACTTGTTATACTACAAAATCCTTGATCATCTGAGTCTGGCTGCTGTTGCGCATGCAAACGTGATGCTTGGACCCCCGCAACGGGGATCCAGGCTTCAACCTTCACCGAAATAACCATACCTTGCTCTAATGGCATCATTAACAGAGTTCAGGTGAATTAGTGATTGATGTACCTTATTCCAAAAATCATTTACAACATTATACAACATTGCTTGTTTAATGATCCCAATTTGTCCGAATCGGCAAGTGGGAATTTGGAACATCGATGATATCAAAATCCATCATTCTCCTTTGGGATCTGGGAGCTGAAGACATGCAGCAAGCAATTGTGGTGATAGTTTTTTAGGGGTGTGTCATACTTACATACAACTTATGCGTGATGTTTCGACTTGAGTGGTTTAATTCCTGTCGTTGTAAGTAAGTTCTCACGCTTGTTGAGTATTTAGCTGGTTACTTCGCACTTGTTCACTTGTTCTCGTCAATACTGTTTTTTTCACTTCTTGTAGTTCACGCCTGACTCGATGATCCTCTAAATTGGGACAGTTAGGAATCATGCTGAGCAACTAAGTTGTGAACTTACAAGTGTCATGGATTAGAATCCAGTCAGTACGTGCTTATCTGCGAATTTATATTATCCTAATTTTAAAATGTTAAATCAAATGATTGTGCAGGAGTGCGGGATAAAAAAAAACAATTCCAAGTCCCATTTTTTGTGTGTAATTCCACCATGTTTAAAAGAAACTATGGTTACAATATGTCTGATTGTCTGTTTATGTCGCAAATATTGGACTTGAACACCAGCGCCAGATCTTCCAAGTATCGGTGTGTCAGCGCAAAAATCCTCGTTGATGGAAGGGAGCTGTGACCTACGCACGTCGGTGGCGTGTCACGATGCATAGCTGCTTGTCGGGAAAACGGGGGAAAATGACCACATATAAGAAATGATCTGGAATATGTATTGGACATGTACCTATTATATAATATAATATTCTACGGGTAATATGGAGTAAATGACAACTAACATCTGGCTTAAGAAATTATATTAATTATATTTACATACAAAATCACCTAAATTTACAAGTAAAGTAATACATATGCATGGGGACATGTCCGAATAATTGAAAGTATTACAACTATTTTTTTTTTCAGACAACTCCACCAGGACCATCATATTTCTTGTATTGACTCCTTAATAATCTTCACTATCGGCTGGCATTGTGGGGATGTTGTTGACCCGCCATGGATCCCTTTCCTGATCAGGGTTGGGGTGGTTAAGCAATCAAGGTGGGTGTACAACCAACAAACATGTGGCTGGAATGCGGTCAACGAGTCAACCTTCAAACCTAATGACTTTCCATCCGTAGCTTTCAACACCAGGAAGAAATGGGGCCTACTAGCGTATACTATTGGAATCTTCAAGTTAGATTTTAGATTCAAACGATTTTGTTGGGGGCATTGAATCCAACACTCTGGTTCCATGTTCCACCCAAGACTAGGATCGGAATCTCTTGTGTCTATCAATTTTGTCCGTTCAATAAACCGTATCCAACTCTGTATGTATACAGTAGATATCGTCAGATAAAATCAATCAACATGACATAACATCAAACTTGGAGAATGTTTCTGTCATCAATATGCGATACTATAACTATATAATCATATAAATACAAACCAGTCATCAAATAACTATACTATATTATACCATAGATGATTATAACTATATAAGCAAGCCACATTAATCATTCACTACTCACTAATAAGCACTATTAAGCACTAATAATCAACATGAATCACTATCAATCACTACAGTGGATGGAAGAAATCCTGCACCACCTTGGATGGTTGAAACCCCAAAAATAATGGGATTAAACCACCTATCAACGGGTACAGGATTTCTTCCATCCACAGTATTAATCACTATTAATAACTATTGATCACTAGTAATCACTATACATCATTTAGAAGAAACACTACTAATCACTAATAAACACTAATAATCACTATTAGTCACTAATAATCACTAATACTAATAATAATATTCACTAATAATCACTATCATTAATAACTGTCAATCACTATTACATAGTCGAAATCAATGACTAGTAATCACTATTAACGCCTATAAATCACTTGCAATCACTATAAATCACAACAACACTGTATATATATAAAGTATTCTAAATCATCATCATTAATAGACTGCCAAAATGGCTGCTCCCCAAAATCCTGAGTGGTTCGTGCCTCGCCTCCGGTACCTGCTACGCCGCAGACGCTGCAGGTGCGTCTGGGAGTCCAAAAGAACGAAGCTGGGGGGTGGTGGCACGGTCGGAGACGTCTCCTGGCAAGTTCGGTGAGGTTTCCAAATAGGTGAACCGCCAAGAAGTAGATTAGGTCAAATAAAGATAGCTATCCATGATACATTCAAGATAGTGATTAATCAATAATAAATACTATTGAAGATCTACTTCTTAAAGACCTACTTACGATGCTGATGGCTTAAATAGCTCAAATCAACCCCGAATTTCTGATCAACTGCTGGATCATCCCACAGATCCACGACTCAACTTGCAATCACCAGGGTTATACTAAATGCACGGGACGATCCTCCAAGTAAGCCCGAGGCCAAATACATGGGATGTGATGCTTTACCCACTCTCATTTTAGAGTAGACAGAAAAAAACATGTTGAAATAATGAAAGCGGAGATCACATATAAGTATTGAGGAGACACAAAACATGTCCAGAAACATAGTCACATTCTGTAGGTATAAGCAACAATACTGGGTAACCAATGAATCATAATAGGGTGTTGTAGCCAACAACAATGGGAATAGTCGTGCATTTGGTGGTGCCCTAGTTTGTCAGCTAGGTTGATTGAACTCAGTAGGTCAATGACTGGATGTATTGTCCCTGGCACACACAACGTGGTCTGAAAGCCAGGGCCTTTTCTTAAAAAAAATATATGTTTGACCCAGATGCACGTCGGAAGCCAGGGTATGGAAATTTTAATTCGTGAATGTTTTTTTGGGGGGATGCTCAATGAATTCTGGTTTGTTGAAGTGGGGATGTTGCCATTTAGTACCACACAAAAACAAAAGAATAGCGCCAATTTGGGCCAATAGGGTATAAATAGAACATGTTACCAGCAAACAAACATACAACTTAGCCACAAGGAAACCATGGATTCAATTATATAACAGAACAAATTGGAATTTGACCAATTTGAGAAGGGATTTTACCAAGACAAACATAGGTTTGCAAAAAACACGTTAGGGCCTGAACCATGAACGCGGAACAATGATTAACAGCAAATTAAGCAGCAAAAGAGGTGGTTCTCCAAAAGCTACCTAATGATTGGATATTGCCATTGCCCACAATGGTCAGGCTATGTCAATATGTGCACTTAAAGAGCTGAAGGAACGTGAGGAGTGACCAACAAAAGGAAGGGGAGAGGCAAAGAAATGTGGATCTCACCAAGGCAAATATGGATTCAACAATTTAGACTGGGAGGGATATTCAAGAATCCAAGAAAGAAATCTGGAATGTCCACCAAAAATATCGAGAGTTCACAAAACAAAAACTGTGCGCCAAACAGAAATTGGGATTTGACTTGACCAAGGAAAATGTGGACCAACAGCAACCGTGATTAGTTTAAGGGCTTATCTGGTAACATTAAACACCCCCCACAAACCATGGTTTCGTAGGGGATACATGGAACTATGATCCATGGGGGTGTTGATTCGTCCCTGGGTGGGAATCCCAGGACCCTAAAGAGAGGCACTGTACCACAGAGCAATATTTTCAGGGCATATCTCCTCACATGACATAGCCCTTACGTAAGCCTTATGCTGCATAGGGACCTTCCATATATTGCAATAAATCGGTACCTGAAATGGCCAGTGTTTGTCTAGATGCTTACTAGGCAGTTACGATCTGTGAGACGATCCATTAATCACCATTGTTAGCCATGATGAAACATCATGAAACTAGGGTACATGTGACATTCATAACCATAAAGCACCATTGATAACTTCTAATAGCCATGAATAACCATGAACTGCGCTTTCAATAACCATCAATATATACACCATTAATATCCGCATCATTGTATAACCATTAATAACAATGGTCTCAGATCTGTCTGCATCCACTTTCTCTGTCACTTGGAAAGGTACGAGACGCGGGCGTCAACCCGTGCGAATTATTATGGTGGGGGGGAAAACCCTGGCACCGTATGGGCAAAAGACAAATGTAGAATAATATAGATGTGCATCCAAGTTAAGAAGTTTCTTTTTTAAGCCATATCATATATAGACCATATATATATATATATATAACTGGGATTAACTGGAGATAGCCCATATATGACTGGAGATATAACCCATTTGCCAGTACTAAGTGGGATGCGCCACCAAGTAACCAGTATAAACAACAACCAGCAAGGTTGAAACATATCATATGATCGAGGATTGGGATGTGAATCCGAATCCTGGGTCATTTAAGGTTGTTTTTGTTCGGGTCATGTTTGGTAAATCTACCATGAGGGAGCACGAGGGGGCGACTGGGTAAATGATTACTAACCATGATAACTCCTTTGTTGGGGACAACCGCAGTCTCCAATTGACTGGGCATAGTGTAGAACAAAATGCCATCGAGTCTACCCTCGTTCCGCAGTCAAAACAATATTCATGGTCCATGGTCAACAATATGGTTGTGACAACCCGCTTTTAATTTGGGTTTGTCTTAACATAGGGCACATATTAAAAAAAAAACAAAAAACATGAAAATACAATATTTATCACAATCTTCCCCTATGAAATGGCAATGAGTTGGTTGCCCATCCCCAGTTTTTGGATCAACCCAGCGTTAATTTTTGAAAATCCCAAAATATAGTCCAACAAATGTCCCCACGCATATGTCAATAAACCTATCCACTCACATGTATACTAGCTCTATGATTGGCCACTCTATTCGTACTGCTTCCCCATCTACTGGTTACTTCCCCACTTATACATATATATATATATGTATACATTTTGATATATCTATATACATATATATATATATACATAAATATCCATATGAACATTATATATATATATATATATACAATGACTGATTACAAGAAATTGTTTAAAAAAAAACTGCTAGGTATATAGTTGATTATTATCAATCATGTTGGTGAAACAACAGTAAACCATCCCTAAGTCTATCGTAAATTGTTTGTATAAACCATCAACATATACTGAATGGTTGTACCACCGCTTATTGACATTATATAGTTGGTTGGTACAGTTACTTGATTGCCCTCTCGCAATCAAAGATAGTTTACCGGAAAATCTCCTCATTCAGTCCGATGATTTCCCCATTGAAAACACCGAGAGTAAAGTGGGTGTTCCAATCTTTTCCCATGATTTTCGCATTCAAATTCTCCGTGTCGTGGATTAAAACCCATCCCCAATGCCCCAAAAGCCGAGAAAGCCCACCGGCCTCGGACACGCTCACGTGGACCGACTCCAATCCTGACGTCCGAGGCGGAGGTAGGTTCCCAGTCCGAAACATAAAGCGTGTCACAGTGTCCATTGGATTGTCCATTGACATAACATGACGTAACAATGGCTCTACTACATCGACAAGCGCAGCCTGTTCCTTGGTTCCCGTCAGGATGAAGACTAACCATGGAGCCAATATGAACCTCTTGCTAAACGATGTTAAATTATGCTCGTTCCAGATGTTGACAAATCAGCACCATTTCAAGGGATTTGACATGAATTTCAGAAAGGTCAATTCCGATTGAGGTTCTTCTCAAAACGCTGGTGGCTTTGCGTTACCCAAATTTATCAATGGCCATTGGAACCAAAACTGGAGGTACCTACCATACAAATAAGGCCTGTGTCTTAATGCGACATTTCACAGAATACCCCCCACAAAATATCGCCAAACATATGGTACTAAGTTAGTAGCTCCATTTTAGGATCCTGAGAATCCCACGGATTTTCTGTGGTTTTAACATCTTTGAATGGAGAAAGCGATGCGTTACACCATGCCAGGGGGCTGGAAGTGGGCGAAGCTGGCGATTCAACATCCACTGGACAGGTAAACCTCAGGTCGCTGGCGTCCAAGGTGACCATCTACCGAGATCGCCATTAGTGGAAAATCACCATCCTTAAAATGGGTGAAATCACTATAAAGATGCCATTTTTAATAGCTATGTCATATTAGCAGATGGTATTGGTGGAAAACCCAACCATCCCCAGTCGAGGTTTGTGGCAGCCAGGAAATTGCAATATTTTTAGTGGTGATTCCATAGGAAAAAATGATTTACGGCTGAAACATGGTGATTTAAAGCACTATACAATCCCGTGGCCCAATATTACACATACACACACCATAATTATCTTCCCAAATGTATGTAAATGCTTGCTAAACCATGGTTTATGGGCGGTGTTTAATATTACAGTAGGGGGATGCGATATATTGGGGGTATAACGACCACGACAAAAATCTATAACTATAGGGAATAATTAAATTACAATATATAATGTGGTCAAACATTGTTGCAGCCTAGAATCAGTTATATCTGCGACTTGACTTAGACGCTACAAAGTATTAGCCCAATCCAACAATGATTTGTGAGGTGTTGAATCCACGCCAACATCAAGCATGATTCATGCATTTTTTGTTGGGCTTCAACCGTTTTTCAGAATGTTCAAGTTGAAGCGGGAAACAACATCCCCTATCAATCCCTATGGATCCAGATACTTCCTTCGAGGGAAGGAACAAATCGCCCCACAATCATCATACCGATAATTTTTCGGAAGGTACAGCTGGACCCATAAGGATCAATTTCCCATGGCAACCAGGCCATTCAAAGTGAGCCCTGCATGGTCATGTCACACCAGAACGGTCACATTGAACTGCCCGGTACAAAGTGGTGCCCCGTAAATAGCTAATTTGGTTTATAACCATAATGACTTGGACTTGTGGTAAACATATCTACTGTAACTTGATGGGTTTATAAACCGAGGGGGCACCACCTGGTACAAATACTGAGTTCATCCCCATGTTTTGCGATTTATGCACAGCTGTTTTGTCCTGCACCCGTTTGGCATATGTCACTTCCATGTTCAAAAATTGCTGGATAAATCACGTTTTTTTTTCTGTCACAACCAGCGAACAACTCATTGTTTCTTGAACATATTTGTGTTCCAGCGAGGATTACCCCTCACCTTTGTTGGTTACATTCGGAATCATCATCATAAAAAGCATAAACTTCATGTCCTGTTCTCTTCAGGCTTGGCAAACATCACCTGAAAAGTCCGGTCGTTTGGGTAGGATACCTCCAATCCAATTCCCATCATTTCAACAGTGCTAGGTGTCCTTAAGCATTTCCTGAGGGCCCAAACCCTGTCAAGTTTTGAAGCCTGGGATCCAATAGGTATATAAACACTGCCATTGGATATGGCCATGTTTAGCACAAGTTAAATCGTCTAGAATGGATAATGCTCCATGGCTTGGAAACCCATGGATCCAAATGGCAGGCTTTTCTGAGATACCGTGATGATTAAAACTCCCCGGAAAACCTATCATTCACCTGTCGTTTTTCACCCATCATCCATCATTTTTTCAAAGTTCTATCAATTGCATCACCATGTTTATTGGTGCATACCATCCTTCAAATCAAACTAGGCTCTGCCAAATAGAGGGTTGGAAGACTACATGCCTCCAAAAATGTATATGATCATTTCTTAGGTTCAAGCGTGGTAGGTTGGATGGTACAACTCGCAGTGGTAGATTGTATTCACCAAAAGATGCTCAGCAAACAACCAAAAAAACTCCGTATATGTATATAATTGTGTATATATATATACACATGCTTAGATGATCCGGCAACTGGCTACCCCCTGGTCCCTTTGGTATTGCTACTGCTAATTGCCAGGTAAAGAAAATCCCCGTGGCGCCATGGAGGTTTATAGCATCGAAGTAAATGGGGAATTGTTGCGAAGATCGATCCCAGTTTCCCCAATTACAGCACAGGAAAACATTCAATTGAACCCCATTACTCACAGTTATGGCCCTTAACAGCTATAACTGGGTTAATGATATATAACCTGAGATATAGGAGTCAAATGTCCATAGAAAATAGCTGTTAGTTGGGCTATAACTGCATGAACTATGAAGACAAAAGTCCCGAAATGGTCACTGCTATCCCTCAAGGTCACTTTGAACTACTAGTACAAGTACAAAGAGTACTTGTTTTGGATCTTTCGTCCAGCTCCTTAACTTGGTTTGTAAAAATACCCACCATAACAAAAAAATACAAGCTACCCTCACCCCGCTTCATATTCCCATGTGTATCATATCTCTGAAGAAATCCCAGAAAATCTCACAATTTCTCAATCATATTTCAGTCCATCATTTGAGTTTGAGCAATGTTCAAAACCCTTTGTCATTCCAAGGGGCGAAGGAGGCAACGAACTCGCGATCTTCTCATTTTGCTCCGGCAAGGTGGCTCGGCCAAGCACCACCACCTCGCCGAGCCCCCGTTTTGTTTTGCTTTTCTTTCGGGGGGGCCAGGGGCCATCTATGATTTTCTTAGGGATGTGCAGTGAATCTAACCCGTTTTACAAGATGTTTGTAATTATGTATCTGTATATCTATAAATATAGAGAAAGAGGCAGACTACTAATATTATTATCATATTTTTGTATTTTGTGGGGACATATTTCAATAATTAATAGTGGTATTATTAACCAGAAATCATGGGATAGATTTGGCTGTGTATATTAGCTATATTGATCGGCAACGATGGGTTCTTCCCCGAAGAGGTGGATACTCCTGAATGGCCTGAATGGCCTTCTTAATATACTACGAGGATACATTATAATAAACCGTTCCATTCGGGAGTACCGTATGGTCAGAAAAAAAAAACTTATTCAGTATCTATCTAGAAATGTATATATATATTGACATATGAGTCCCAATTTCGAAGTGGGAGAACCTTTCAGTGCTCCATCTGCAAGGGATACTGACCAAATAAAAAGAAACCGCTATAGTGAACCCCAATGGGAATGATGCGAGCATTTCGGACACTTGGTTTAGACCATGTTATCTGGCAACAAAGTCATAAATCATCCATAAATCATCCAAAAATCATCCATAAATCATCCATAATCAGCCTGAAACCGAAACCTTATCCATTGCCATTTGGCTGATAGCTTTGAGCCACTCACCATCAAGGTGAGCTTGTCTGAGGTCACTGCAACTAGATTGGGCTTAAAAGATACGGAGTGTTTTCCCATCTCAGTAAATATACTGGTTGAAAACGCTTTCGCGTTTCCATGGCTTTTCAATGCTGTTCATCATCCCCAATAATTTAGCTATGTCATAGTATAAGATCGTATAACTGGTTTGTGGTTTCAACCCCTCTGAAAAATATTAGTCAAATGGGATTATTGTTCCCAATATATGGAAAAATAAAAATGTTCCAAACCACCAACCAGAAATACTGTATATAGTATATGTGCAAGAAGAGCAACCATGATGAGTAATTAGTATCGCTGGAGGGCTGGAGGATAGCTACTGTTGTTATTATTTGCCAGTTTCATTGTTTGAATCTAAAATTTCCAATATATATATACATGTATATAATATATGTAATACTATTGTTAACTTATTGATATCTGTTCATCAATAAGTATTATTATGCTTAGTCCATGATGCTTCCTGTTAGTCAAAAAAAATGTTCTGACCAGGTAGACCAAACGGGTTTTTGTTAAGTAGGGATCTATATGTTTCTTTAAACATGTAACATTGTATAAGCTAAGTAAAACAAACACTTGCTAATAAGGCATTCAACACAAATCCCCCAAAGTCAGATAAAACACACTTGCACACACTCCACAATAAAAAACAATACAGTAAGTGAACAACTGTGACAGCTTGGGATAGGTACTGTAAATGATCAGGCGATCAAGTGTCAAGTGCAGAGAATACGTTCGGGTGATCAAGACACTGACAGGTGATGCATAGCCCCCCAGAATGGACATAGAAACAAACATGAATAAAAAGAGAAACACCAAATACATAATTGCCTAAACAAAGCAAAAGGAACACATCATCATGAACAGTGGTCTAAAATAAATTGCAGCACATATCAAAAAGTGAACATTTGAGAATGTTTGAGAAATTCAGCCCCCCCAAGCTACCTTGTGTATTCGACACTCCCGTATTCCAAGCTGAAAAAAAAACACTTTTGAGTACCTTTGAGACATGTTGAAACAAAGTGAATTCATTACATATATGCATCTCAATAAATCTGGACCAGGCCAGACATTTTGAGAGCATTTTACAACGTTTCTAGGCTGGAAACCAACACTTCCATTTTTTCAATGTCTTTCACACATCACTCTGCACATTGAAAAGGTTCAAGTGACAAGTGGTGACAAGTCGTGGTGAGAAGTGGTGATTGCAGAAACAACACTTTGTCGAGGCGCGTTGGTTGCCAGTGGCTCCTTCAATATAGAGTTTACCAGTACCATTTTTGTCTGATCGTTTTCACATGTTTTCACAGTTTCTGTGATCAATTATTTTTTGAGAATCCCTCTCCTGATAAAAAACCCTACCCCTCTAGGGTGTGTGTGTCTTCGACGCCCTAATGATTAAATATATATATATAATATAATATGTTAATAAAATATGGTGGCTGGTGAACACGTCTTTTCTCAGAAGTGTGCAAAAGTCGTAAATAGGTGGGGGGCCCGCTACATAACTTTACTTCTAGATCATGTATCTTGCTATGTTTTCTAAAACACAAGGAAGAATCATTGTTGAATTTCGTTTCGTTGAGAACGTGGGTAGCGCGCGGCACATTCAACCACTCTCGAATGAGGAGGAGGAGGAGGAGGAGGAGGAGGGTGACGTGCTACTGTCTGATTCTTGTGCCATGTCCTGCAGTGATCGACTTTGGTGAGTGCCTCTGGCACGCTTTACTTTACTTGTAAAGCTCTCTGGTACTTCCCTAATCAGTTCGAGCCCTAATCTTTGGTAATCTTTGGTACTTCCCTTAGCCTTATCTTTGATACTTCCACTCCGCTCATGTTTCGAGCAAAAAGAATTAAGTGCCACAACAATCCACAACAAATGTTTGACTTCTGGGCCAGGGCTGGTATTGCCACATGTTCCCTAGCGCGGATCTAGCGCAGCGCTGGTGCCAGGCTAGCGCGGATGACTGCACTACTTTGGAAATATTTGTGACAAGCACTGTGGGTTTCAAAATTGAAAACGTCCATAGCAATGCAAAGCATTCTGGATACGGTTGGCAAACAACATAGTATCACATCATCTCAATACCATGCCACTTCCATACAATGCTACTATAATACTACGAAGAAATTTCCTTCCAATGCCAGGCCAAATGTACAAGTGAACTACTTCCTGGGAATGTTAAAACAAAAAAGTGATAGACACCGCTAACGCGAATCTGGCCCCAAGCTGCAGAAGTGGCGTGTTTAGTTGGGGGCCTGCCAAATAACGAAGACTAAAAAACCAATGGTCTAGAATTACTTTCGCTATTCAATTTACTTTTCTTAGGGAATTTTGACCGGATCCCATCTACAATTATATATATATATGTTACTTGAGCAGATTCCTCCATTTGTGAAACTTGTGGGTTGAAAGTACCCTGTAACCTACCGTTCACCCAAGTTTCTCTGGCACAAGTCCACATCCACACATGAGTTCAAGACAAAAGAAATGAAGAGGACACCGCAATCAACAAAAACAAAGCACCAATAGGGCGATAGGAAAACAACAACTAGGATTTGGGGTCATGCCAGCCAAAATTGTCCTTTTAGAAATAGTAGAGGGGCCGGTTTTGTATACTATTATCTCTATTCATCAACAAACAAGTGTCCCCCCACCAAATAGTTTAACATCATTTTACCTCTTGAAATACTTGCAGGCGTAGTATTGCAGTGTCCCGGATCCCCTTTCCAGACACGCCATGAAACACCCGTATATTTTGAGCCAGCTGTTCCCAAGATTCCAACTGCTGTTTCCCGGTCAAGCTGACAAGTCGCAAATATCACAGCAGTCGCGAAAAGGAGCACAGTGGAGATGTAGGTTGAGTCAAACCTGGGAAGTGGGGCTGCATCTGCCTAGACCTGAAAAAATGACCTATGACAGTTGTGACAACTAGCAAAGTACAAATGTATACAAATGTTCATGGGTATTTTGTACGAGCATAAGACGCTGGCATTTCCTATGCCGCTAGGCTTACGGCGCCCTACTTGACAGTGAGATTCCAAGGCTCAAATGTAGCACACATCGAAAAATATCGAAAGCCCCGTACTTTTTCGTCAATTGATGCATTTGTTTTTTCTCATTCCTCCGGTCAAACTATCTGGATAATTTTTGTCATAATTCACTTTATTGGATTCCCAGTCCGTAATTCAGCATCCTGTCATATCCCTTACGTCGCTTTACCGGTCTACGTCGAAAACATGATGTAATTTTTCCAGGCTGCAGGGGTGCGAAACCAGGACCGTCACTGTCCAGAAATGTGATCCTCTTTGAGATGGAATCTCAACGAACGTAGGTATTAGGAAAGGTAAACTGGGGAAGTCAACCCTCTATTTAAAAAAACATGTGGGTTTAATGACTCTTAAAAAATTTGACGGGCAAGAGACCCCAAACAGTGCGCAGCTAGGATTGTAAAGGGAAAGGTGGAAAGGACCTAAAATCATCAGTGGCAGCATGCTAGCAGGATAAGAGCGACCCTAGTAGTGAAAAGAAGAGATGAGATACCGGGTAAGATTCTGCAAGTTCTCTTTGTGAAGATATCTGTAGAAGATCGTGCGCAAGATCTCCTTGACAGGGTCTCTGTAGAAGCTGCTGTGCAAGATCCCTGTGTAAGGCTATCTGGTGTCTATAGGAGATCTCCACAGAAGATCTTTGTAAGGGATCTCAAAGAAAGATCTCTGTTCAATCTATCTATAAATGATCTCCGAGCAAGACCCCTGCTCTCTTCACCAGGTCTCTGTACAAGATCTCCAAAAGAGGTCTCCTGGCAAGATCTCTGTAAGAGACCTCTTGGCAAGATCTCTGAACAAGATCTCCATAAGAGGTCTCTTGGCAAGATCTCTGTACAGCTCTAAAAGATCTCTTGGCAAGATCTCTTTACACGATCGGTACAAGCTCTCTAAAGAAGCTCTCTTGGCAAGATTTAAAAAGAGACCTCTTGGCACGATCTCTGCAACAGATCTCTGTGCAATGTCTCTGTACAAGATCTCCAAAAGGGGTGTCCTGGCAAGATCTCCTGTACTGTACAAGATCTCTATAAGAGGTCTCTTGGAAAGACTCTTGAAGAGATCTCTGTATAAGATATCTCCACAGATCTCTGCGAGGGATCTCAAAGTAAGATCTCCGCACAAGCTCTGTATAAAAGATCTCTGAGCAAGACCTCTGCTCTCTTCACCAGGTTTCTGTACAAGATCTCCAAAAGAGGTCTCCTGGCAAGATCTCTGTAAGAGACCTCTTGGCAAGATCCCTGAACAAGATCTCCATAAGAGGTCTCTTGGCAAGATCTCTGTACAAGCTCCCTATAAGAGGTCTCTGCTGTAAGAATTCTGTATGAGCAGTCGAACTGCACATGGACATGTCACAAGAGCCATTTGACACGAAAATTTATAGGAAAAATGACGCGCCCCAGAAGTGAGCCGCACGATTTGGGCGAGCCTGTGCAGTCAGAATGCACATGGACATGTCACAAGAGCCATTTTGTGAGAAATTTACAGGGAAAAGGCCGGATGCTAAGGATACCACCTCGAATGAACACCGGGCCTTAACACTTACCGTAAGAAAACCCTCAGTATGGCCACACTGTTTGGGGAAAAATGTGTTTTTGCCAGTGGGAGGATCTCATTCTTGTCAACTTGACCCTACAGACTGGTTCCTTTCTATCCTACCTTGGCCGCCAAGAAACTCCAGTAGTTCCTGAATTGCCTCAGAAGAGCGCGACCAAGACCAAGCTCAATACTTTTCAGCTCATGAACATTTACACTTCAATGATCAGAATCAAAACTGTCCTCTTAGGAAAAACAGAGGGACCGGTTTTCTATACTACCATCATCCGTTATCATCTACCTATTGGTTGTTGAATGGCGGGACCCTCTATTAATCAAACAAACAATGGGAAACAGACATCTATGATCAGAATCTAGGCAAGCAAATGACCAAAAAAGATGTAAATATACCAGTAGTACCACACAAGGCGGCGGCGGAAGCTTCAAAGATAGGAAACTATAGGAGAAGTGACTTGTTGTGATGCATGGATGGCAGAGCGAATCCGCTGATGGACAGAAAGCTGGTTGGAGATGTATTTTTTGGAGTGGTTGCAGTGGTCACCTCAACCACAACTGCTGGATGTAGTGTGGTGTAGTGTAGTGTAGTGAAATATAGTAGTAGTAGTTTTAGTTCAATTTGTAGTGTAGTTGTAGCTGTCGTTGATGTTGTTGTAGTTATAGTTGTATATGGTTGTAGTTGAGGTTGTAGCTGTAGCAGTTGTAGTTGTAGCTATAGCGTTGTGCTGAGACCACTAAATGAAGATGTTTTTTTAAGCCTCAGGCATTTAAAGAAAATATTAGCAACTATTTGAACTTACCATAGCTTATGTTAAAACTTATGAGCTTATTTTTACCTATTTTTTGAATGCGGAAAACTGCTAGATTCTTCCAGTATTGGCTGGTGTATTTTATGAATAATCCAAATTTTCTGGGCTCAATTTCTTGTAGTTTAAACAAAGCAAATCAACATTTTCTGTTTTTTTACTTGATTTTCAAAATTTTCTTGCCGAATTTGTTTCTAATTTAAGTAAATTTTCTAATTGTTTGGTTTTCGGGTGTGATTGAAGCTTCGGATTCTTTTTGGTTGTAATTTCGATTTTTTCTGTTTTTTTTTATTTTTTGTTTTTTGCTGGATTTTCTGAATTCTCCGAATTTTCTGGATTATTTTTCTGTAAAATCTAAACTAAAAGTCTAATTTTGTTTGCAGACCCACCCAAACAATAAAAGATGTTGGAAAATATATTTCACTTATTTAAACAATATTTACAGATAATTGCAGATGTCTTTAGGTAATATTCATGTATAAGACTTTATCTACAATATCCTGTAACAAATTACAGTACAGTAAAGCTGAAGTTAACACATAATACATTTAGATACTCAATTTAAACAAGATTTTAATATTAATGGGATAATAGCAGCTTATATCATACTTATTATCTTTGATAAGTGCCTGAAGTTTATATATCTAACTTTAGTGGTCTCAGTGGTAGTGTAGTAGTGTAGTGTGGTGTAGTGTAGTGTAGTGTAGTGTGGTGTGGTGTAGTGTAGTGTAGTGTGGTGTAGTGTGGTGTGGTGTAGTGTAGTGTAGTGTAGTGAAGCGTAGTGCAGTGTAGTGTATATAGAAAAGAGTATTGGAGTTGTAGTTGCAGTTGCGGTTGTAGTTGTAGTTGTCGTGTAGTGCAATACTTGTAGTTGGAGTTGGAGTTGGATGTGGGGTTGGAGTTGGAGTTGTCGTGTAGTGTAACGGTAGCTGTGGCTGTAGTTATTGCTGCTGTTGTGGTTGCAGGTGTAGTTGTAGTTATAGATTGTAGCTGCTGTATAGTAGTAGTAGTAGTAGTAGTAGTAGTAGTAGTAGTAGTAGTAGTAGCAGTAGTAGTAGTAGTGGTAATAGTAGTGGTAATAGTAGTGGTAGTAGTAGTAGTAGTGGAAGTAGTAGTAGTAGTAGTAGTAGTAGCAGTAGTAGTAGTAGCAGTAGTAGTAGAAGTAGTAGTAGTAGTAGTGGTGGTAGTAGTAGCAGTATTATTATTATTAGTAGTAGTAGTTGTTGTTGTTGCTGTTGTAGTAAGTAGTAAGTAGTAAGTAGTAAGTAGTAAGTAGTAAGTAGGAAGTAGTAAGTAGTAAGGAGTAAGGAGTAAGGAGTAAGGAGCAAAGAGTAAGGAGTAAGGATTAGTAGTAGTAGTAGTTGTTGTTGTTGCTGTTGTAGTAAGTAGTAAGTAGTAAGTAGGAAGTAGTAAGTAGTAAGGAGTAAGGAGTAAGGAGTAAGGAGCAAGGAGCAAGGAGTAAGGAGTAAGGAGTAAGGAGTAAGGAGTAAGTAGTAAGTAGTAAGTAGAACGTAGAACATAGAACGTAGAACATAGAACGTAGAACCTAGAAAGCAGAAAGCAGAAAGCAGAAAGCAGAAAGTAGACAGTAGAAAGTAGAAAGTAGAAAGTAGGAAGTAGGAAGTAGAAAGTAGTAGGTAGCAGGTAGCAGGTAGCAGGTAGCAGGTAGCAGGTAGTAGGTAGTAGGTAGTAGGTAGTAGGTATTAGGTAGTAGGTAGAAAGTAGAAAGTAGGTAGTAGGTCGTAGGTCCTAGGTCGTAGGTCGTAGGTCGTAGGTCGTAGGTAGTAGGTAGTAGGAGTAGGGTAGTAGGAGTAGTAGTAGTAGTAGTAGTAGTAGTAGCAGGAGTAGTAGTAGTAGTAGTAGTAGGAGTAGGAGTAGGAGTAGGAGTAGGAGTAGGAGTAGGAGTAGGAGTAGTAGTAGTAGTAGTAGTAGTTTTAGTAGTAGTAGTAGTAGTAGTAGTAGTAGTAGTACTAGTACTAGTACTAGTACTAGTATTAGTAGTAGTAGTACTAGTACTAGTACTAGTACTAGTACTAGTAGTAGTAGTAGTAGAAGTAGTAGTAGTAGAAGTAGTAACAATAGTAGTAGTAACAATAGTAGTAGTAACAATAGTAGTAGTAACAATAGTAGTAGTAACAATAGTAGTAGTAGTAGTAGTAGGAGGAGGAGTAGTAGTAGTAGTAACAATAGTAGTAGTAGTAACAATAGTAGTAGTAGTAGTAACAATAGTAGTAGTAGTAGTAGTAGTAGTTGTTGTTGTTGTTGTTGCTGTTGCCGTTGCTGTTGTTGGTGGTGTTGCTGTTGCTGTTGCTGTTGCTGTGGTCGTGGTGGTGCTTGTTATTGTAGCTGTTTTGTAGCTGTTGTTGTAGCTGTAGGTGTAGTTGTACTTGTACTTGTAGCTGTAGTTGTAGTTGTTGTGTAGTGTAGTGTCGTGTCGTGTAGTGTAGTGCACTGTAGCGCAGATCAACCTCCAAAGGTGGTCGGAGCATGGTATTTTTACCATTTAATTTTGACTTCGACATGTGCTTCGCGCCACAACTGCGCGCACTTTTTTCGACATCTTAATCTTAACTTCAAAAAAGCGCTCCGAGACCGCCAGTTTTTTACACTTTTGACTTCGAAATGTGCTTCGCGCCACAAGGGGTTGCACTTTTTCAACATCTCAACTTCCAAAAGTGCTCTGAACCTGGTGTGTCTTGCACATTTTGACTTGGGCATGTGGTTCGTGCCACAACGGCCTGCACTTTTTCAACAGCTCAACTTCAAAAAGTGGCGCCACAACGATGCGCACTTTTCCGACATCACAACTTCCAAAAGTGCTCCGACGTTGAAGTATTTTTAGCATTTGGACTTGGAAATGTGCTTCGCGCCACAGCGACGTGCAATTTTTTCATCTCTCATCTGACCAGATGGCTCCGCACCCGCCGCTTTAGCGCGCCTACTTTTCGATCGTCCGGAGCCACAAAACATTGGAAAAATGGATTAAAAAAAACGCTGCGAGACTTTTCTACCTTTTTGCGCGCTTGCATCTTCTTTCTTCTGACTCTTTCTCTTCTCTGATCTTGTTTTCTTCTTTTCTCTTCTCTGACTCTTCCCACCTCTGCTTTTCATATGTCCATGTTGTCGGAAATTTGACTTATAACTTTCCCTCGATAATCGTTGACGTTCCATAGCATATCGCCAGAAAGTGCATGACTTGTTTTCAACCTCCAGCTGGGAAGTCATTGGCTATGGTTGATACTGAGTTTATACCACTATTGCCGTCTTGCCTGTATTTCCTTCCAATTATGGGCATAATACGTAGGAACTACAAAAATGTGATATTTGTTCGCTGTCATTTGCAGTGATCAATGACAATTACATGACATCACATGACTGTTACATACAAATGTTGTATAGTACATCTTTCTATCTTTGTACATACATATATGTTGTGTATACATAACATTGCATACCCTCCGGTTGTTCAACATAGCTATGGAAAATGGTCCAAAGAAATAGTTGATTTGCAAATTAAACATTGTGATGTCCATAGCTATGTAACAAATTACCAGAGGGTAAACCTCCATTTATCCATGAGTTATCCGTTAATCATCCATGAACTATCCATATCCACTAAAATGATTTTCCATGAATTTACGCCATTATGGTAGCCTCCAAAGAAAGAAAGAAAAGACTTTGCAGGATGGTATTACTGGGTGTCAAGCTTGTCTATCTATTTTGGGGTTGCTATAATGATAACTAATTTACCAAACCCTATTGCTCCAAATGCCTTCTGAAAAGGTGTTTGGACCCCGAAAACAGCCCCAAATACAAGTCTCAGAAGGTGTTCGGAGCCCTAGGCGATAATGATATTATATAACAGTACAATCATCCGTGTATACATGGAATTGCCATGGATTTTCCATCATAAACCATCCAGCTATTGGGGTACCCCCATGGCCATTGAAACCAGGCACTGCCGAGCCGTTGGCCAAGACGAGCAAAGCCGCCAGCAAGGCGACCTGACGAAGGCTGTACGCAAGGGTCGCCTGACAGGCGCCAAGTGGTGAGATGGGGATGCTTGCAACATCCAAAAAGGGATTTGACCATCAAAAAATTGGATATATAAACATCCACAACTGTGAAAAATCCGCCGGCCTGCCGGCATGTTTGATTGGAAGGTGTTTTTCCTGTTTCTGTGCTTGGCTTGTACTTGTTCCTTTGTTCTCTCGCTACGCGTTTTTGCTTCGTCTGAATCGTGTCCACACCCCACTCACCCCGCCCCTCGCGCCCCCCTCCCAAGTACCCTACTAGGTATAGGCGGTATAGGTATACTACTTCTCCTACTCCTGCTCCTACTCCTACCTTCTTACCCAGTACTAAACCGTTAGTGCCGGTGGCTGCGAAATCTACAGCACTACAAACGTCTGCCGATACCAGCCGCAAGACTTACACGGTAATGAACTGATCGACAGGTGCTCGTTTGGTATGCGGCCAATAGGTTGTTAAAGTAAGCACTTGCTACCCAAGCTGCTTCTGATCTACGGATCCGTCTTCGTCTCTTCTTCTTTTTCTTCTTCTTCTTCTTTTCTTCTTATTCCTTCTTCTTTTATCTTAATCGTCTCTCTCCGGCTTCCACCGAGCGTGCACATCCACCTCTTTTGGGGCAACCTCTCTCCGCTTCCGCCCTGTCCCCTTCCATGCAGCGGTCTGCTGTCAAGCTGGAGGCTCATACATAGCACCTGGCTCTACTTTTCTGCATTGCTGGGTCAATAGGTTGTTACTGCAAGCACTTGCCACACAAGCTGCTTCCGCTTTACGGCCCTGTCTTCATCTCCCCTTCTTCTTCTTCTTTTTATTTTTCTTGTTCTGCTTCTTCTTCTTCTTTTTCTTTTTATTCTTCTTCTTCTTCTTTTTCTTATCTTCTCTTCTGCTTCTCTGTCCAGCTTCCACCTAGAGTGCGCATCAAACTCCCTTGGGGCCACCTCTGTATGGCCAGCGGGCTTTCTGCAGGCAATTAGATAGGACATTGACCATCAAACATAGGGATTTAACAAGCAAACATTGGGATTTGAATGTGTCACAATACGTCTGAACATGGTGAAATTATCCACATAATACGGTCATCTCAGACAATCCCATCTATGTTGTGCGATTTTAGAAGAGGCACAGCATCATCTATAATTCAATAGGGATTAACATCTTTGACCTAAGTTCATAGAGGTAGCATCTTTGCCCATGATCTAATAGAAATTAAAGTTATGACTTATGACTATATATATATAAGCCATAGATAACAATCAACATCTATGACCTAATTGAGTTGGCATTACCATATCTGACCTGCATAGTTTCAAAGGAATCGGCATCGATAACCTGATTCCATAGGGATCAACATCTATGACTTCCAAAGGGATTAGTGTCTATGTCAATAGCGGCAAAACCCACAGCTTTATGGTGATCATATGGATATATAAAATGATGTGATATGATATGATATGATATGATGTGATATGATATGATGTTTTTACATATATATATATATATATAATATATATATACATACAGATATTATTATATTATATTATATAATACTAATATATATATATATATAAGCAACAATCTCAGAAATGTGAATCGTCCTCAAGGGAAACATGCAGGAGACCCTGGAAACAAACTCACTACCACATCCCTACCCCTTAGACCAGGGGGGGGGGCAGGAAATTGTAATATTACTTTTTTTTTCTAGGATAGGGGGGGTGGAAAAAATGAAACATGTAATATTACAATATATAATCGATTTTGACGTGAAAAATGTAATATTACAATTGTTTGGTGCCATGGGGAAGTAACAAAATGTAAGTTATGAAAGTTCAGGTCACAAACATATGCATTTTGCAGGCACATCCGATGCAGATGCTTTTCAACTTTACATTTATATTGCCTGAAAACCTGAAAACATAATCATATAGCGGTATAAAGTGTCATAGGCTATGACTCATAGCCTATAACAAAAAATACCATATGATGCAATGACATACCATAAACTATCTAAACCATATCTAAAACATATCCACAAAATATCTACAACATATCTAAATCCTATCTAAAACATATCTAAAACACATTCAACAAAAGTTCAAAATACACAACATGTTGAAAGAAAACTGAAAACCAGAACACATACTCATATAGCGATATAAAGTGCCATAGCCTATAACAAAAAAATACCATATGATATCCTGAAATACCAAAAATTATCTAAACCATATCTTAAACATAACCAAGAAATATCTACAACAGACCTAAATCATGTCTAAATCATATCTAAAACATATTCAAAATACATTCAAAATACACACCATGCTGAAAGAAAACAATTATTTCCACAATTTATACAACACATACCCACCATTAGGTGCCATGGGGGAAAAGAAAATGTAAGTTATGGAAGTTCAGGTTGACAAACATATGCATTTTGCAGGGACGTCCAGCGCAAAGGCTTTTCAATTTTACATTTATATTGCCTGAAACCTGACAACACTATCATATAGCAATATAAAGTGTCATAACATATCAAACGGTACCATATGACACAATAACATGCCAAAAAACTATCTAAACCTAAACCATATCTTAGAATCACATCTGAGGATACCAAGGATTGTCATGGATGATCTATGGAGCCTTCTGCCCCAAAAGAAACATGTAAGTAGCTGCAGGGGAGGTTTCCAAAAGCCTGCAAAAACACATGAAAACTGTGACCTTCAGGTATGCCTTTGCCAAATCTAGCAAGCACATGCAAAATTTGGGGAGGAGGGGGTGGCTAAAATGTAAGCTACCATGTCCCACATCGATTGTTACATTTTAACCCCCCACCCCCCTAGTTTTTTGGGGTCAAAAAAATGTAACTTACAATTCGCCACCCCCCCCTCCCCCCGTTTATTGTAAATTACAATTTCCCTGCCCCCCTAGCAAAACCAAGGTTAAGGGGGTGGGGATATTACCACCGTTTATCTAGGGCGAAAACCTCCATATGTGTTCTTCATCCGATTCTTTGGAATACAACATGGTTGGTACTTTAGTTTGTTGACAAGCACAGGGATACGCAATTCGAACACGATTGGTGGTAATGTGGAAGGCCGGATGAAACTTACCGGGCGCTTCAGAAATTGAGCTTATTTTGGAGGTTGACACAAATACTTCCCTAGTACATGTCCTCAGAGTTCCACTCTGCTCAAATTTCCACTCAACTCCGGTGACTCAACTCCATGTCTACATGGCGGTGCCCCCTAGCCAAGTTGGTCTTATCTGGTAGGTTAAGTAGGATTTATGGTAGATAAATCACACTATTTCATGTGGTTCGCATCAATCAAGCAACAAACATCAACAAACATCCGGGGGGGGCAGACCGAATCCCAGCTCTCTGTCGTCAACCAAGCCTCCTGCACCTGCTTACTGATCTGGAAAGTTTGCACAGATACCGCAACCTCGTGCGCTTGGCTCCGCTAGTTCGCTGGGTTTCAATTCCACCGCAAAGGCTGGTGAAACGCGAACAATATATATATATATAATATATAAATATAAATGTATATATATACATGTATATAGGGCTACCAAGGAACAGGCATACCAAGGAAATAATGTGCTTTTACATGGTTGTACTGAACATCCACCATTTATAGATTATTTTCCAGCAAGCCACATTTTCTTACCAGAGGGTAACTTGGTGCAACTATATTTGTATATACATACTGTGTTGACCGCCAGGGTGTTCAATGATGTTAATCGACTATGTAGGGAGACTTTTTTTTGTTGCCCAACTTGCAAGCTGATGACCATTTGGTTATCATATGGAAAATACATATGTCTGTCCAACAAGGGGGCTAAATCCACCTGCATGTCATCTTTTATCATCTTTTTCTCAATTGAAATGATCATGTTGGGGTATCCCCCATTTTCAGACAAAGCCACCTTGGACCATGACATTGAAATTTCTTGCAAGGGACCATGTTAGCCATTTCTGGCAGGTTCAGAGATTCGCAGTGACTGAAGGGGTTTTCGTCCAGTAGCTCGTATTGATCCGAAAGGATAAGACAAAACAAAGCATTAAAGAGCGGCACTTGGGTGTATCTAAACAAAACTAGAACATCCAAACAATACCTTTTCGCATGTGTTGGGAGATGGCTTCAGACTTTGATCCTTGGCCGAGGAGCTAAGCCCACTGAAGTCACCTTAGAAATGGTCACTGGAGCTGGAACCGCGATTTGGGCCGACACCCGATGCTGTATGAGGGGGCCAACATGGGCCAACCATCCGAGGCAGGGTTGGCCAGTGCGAAACTCAAAACTTCCCTTCTTTGGGAAAAAAAAATCACTTTCTGCCACTGTATTAGTGAATCCAGTTTCGACAAAATGCCATCCCGACTATCCACGAATATGTGACATGGTCAATGACCATGCTATGACCATCGCCCTGGATACTGTACCAAGGTGCTGCGCAAAGCATCGCTACCAGCGTCCTCGGTCACAGCAACCTCCAAAAGGATCCCATGCTAACGTTGCTGTTCACCCACAATGTGCTAAAAATCAACCGACTGTCAAAGAAACACATACCCATTTAAGTGCAAATCTCCAAATTTTACCATTTGGGTGATTTAATGAAGAAAACCTGAGAATTAGAGGAATACAAGGCTCCTAATACCAACAAAGAATTGAGACTTACACCAAAACAATGATTAAACAACGAGTACAGCAAGGAGCGTGGGCGTTAGACCGATGAGACGAGAATGGGAGATTCACCATCACAAAAGGGGAAGCAGAATACATCCAGAATGTAATCACATGTAATCCCTTCCCCCCTGTTACTAAACCCCCCGGAACAATAAAAAAAACTATAGGGTCCATCTCCAATTTTGGAAAACTTCAGGTTGGCCGATTTGACTTTTAATTTATCCCCTTTAGAAAACAATTTAAACATAAAGCTACTATTTGTGGGTTTCACCCCTAATAATAAAAACTAGTCAACCCCGGGGTGTTTTTTTAGGGCCCGTCCTTTATTAGGGTCCGTCCGAAAAAATAGTTCTTTATATTAGGGTTTTTAATCTAATCTTAGGGCCCGCTTCGAAATCCAATTTTTGGCAATATTTTAATTGCGTTATAAAAGGAAATTTAAGTTGATGTTGAAATCGAAAAACACATGGTTTTTTGTTTAATATTATTAGGGTCCGCGTTGGTTCCCTAATAATAAATACCACACTAATAATAAAAACTACCTGAGGTGTTTATTATTTAGTGTATTAGGGGGAAGGGATTACTCACCAACTACAAAAAAAATAACCACCACGAAACTGTGTATAAATCACAACAGTGTTGCCAGCTCTGCTAAAACTGCCAACCCCATTGGGTATTTAAAACAAGAAAAATGGGAAAGTCACCAACATTATCCGGTTGGTGGTATACCTACCCCTCTGAAAAATATTTGTCAAATGGGAGTATGACTCCCAAATATTCCCAATACAGCATATGGAAAAAAATGTTCCAAACCACCAACCAGTTCTGTAGATCGAACATGAAAAGGGGAATTCTTGGAGCCCAGCCTTTGTTCATGTGCGCGAAAGCACTGGCAGGTACTGCCCCAAAAGCCTTCCTCACCGGTTTTGGGTGCTGTGACCGCAAAGGGATCCTCCAAAAAAAACCTGGATCAAGCACTCTTGAATGTTTCTGAATGGTAGGAACATGTATAGGAACATGTAGGAACCTTAATTCATCCACCATTCCGAAAAAACCGATCGCTTCACAGTATCTCCACCCTCCACACATGCCTCTTGTCCAAGCGGCTCAGACTCCGCTTCAAACCGGGAGTTGAAATAGTGGAAGTGCCGGTTTTCGCGATGCGATCGGGAAAGGAAACGTAGGGAAATAAAATCATGAGAAATAAGCACGTGGCATATAATTATGTATGCAATTAGCGTAATATTAGATATATATCATTTTATGGAAAAGCATACCAACGGGACACCATTAGCCCCACTGGGCCATAGGCAGATCGACCGGCAACCGTGAGACGTTGGCTCTCGGGTCCAGAGACATTGGCTCGGACAGGGCGCGGTCTTGAACCACAAGGCAGCGAGCAGTCTCTTGAGCTGACAACTCCATAGAATGGGTATGGGTCAAAACTAAAGACCTGAGAGACCACAGATTCAATTCCATTTTCAGGATATTAACATGTATTGACATGTATATATGTTAACTATCCAATGATTGAGGTACTCAAGTTTGACCCATACCCGATAAACACATGTGACTCTCGACTCCACTGGTGGGCTGCAACATCTGGGAGTTGTTGAGTTGTGTTAGCTTTTTTTAAAGGTGTTGAGAAGTCAACTGAAATAGAATTCCAAAAGACATCGACTGAAACTAAAGGTTCAAAGTCTCGTACCTTGAGATCTTGGTGTGTCCAGAACTTCGAAAGATGATTCCGAAAGATTTGAGGTCATCAAACGGATCCAAAGACCCTGAGAAGGAACTGGCAATCATCAATCCTCAGGTAACACTCTTAATTTCAAGTGGAGCTGTTTGGGTTAAAGTACCAACCAAACTAACCAAACAACACGTGTCACCGTGTTGACACCATCAAAAGCATTCATCCCATCAATCATCTTAGTCATAACTTACGTGTCATGATTACAAAGTACCCTCTGGTAAACTAACCTAACTATGGAAAATCCCCATTTTTAATGGGAAAACGCACTATAAATGGCCATTTTCAATAGCTATGTTAAATTACCAGAGGGTATGTCAAAGTATACAAACTCCGAGTTAGTGACCGAATCTTGGTCATCCGATGACACGCGCAAACGTCCTGCAGCTCTCCACCTGAGCTTTCTGGTGACAACTGTTTCTCCCATCTCGATTTAAAAGCAGCCAAATTCTGTTGTTTCCGGTCTCCAATCTTATGACTATATATATATATGTATATAACTATGATTCTGATATTTCTATCCCCTACTTTCTATCTGGTTTGGGGGTGCGGGGGGGGTTGCTCTATATGAACGGGGGTGTGGGATCAAACAATGATCAAACACTTGGCTAAGAATGCAATAGACTTTGTTGAAAACCAGTAAGCAACTATTTTGAGCTTGTGGCCGACATTTTGAGTTTAAAGTCCAAGCGCTTGCAGCTGGAAAGAGATATCTACAAGTCGGATACACGGATAACTGCAATAGCCTTTCAGCAGCTGGCAGTAGTTTTAGGTCAAAGAACCTGGATCTTAGTTTCACAACAAGCCCCTGACGCAGTTTTTTATTAGACTTAGAACATCATAGAACCATACGGTTGTGCCCTTATTTTGATGTCACAGTCCACCGCAAACAACACACCAAGTGCTCGGACACAGTATCTGGCCATGGCACTGTTCAAATTCGCCGGTGCTGTGATGTCTTTCAAGGCTTCTTCGTCCAAGCATGCCAAAGGTCGATTCTGATTCTGGCACGTGGCACCGGATGGCACTGGTGACTCATACCAATTAGGGACTGCTGATGACACGTAAATGAGCATGACCCGCAACCCAACAGGCAGTACGAGTAGCGACCTTTTTCAAGGGCTGGGGCTCATTCCAAAGGGCACCTGGTTGCTGGTTTCAACATGTTTCAGTCAAAAATAGGAGTCAGGGGTCATCAGGTTACAAATATGCTTGCAGATTCTTGAATTAACCAATAGGTTTGAGTTCGCACCAACCAGCCAGACTGGTCGTAGTTCACCTACAAGGATGGCACCTGCATGGGACAAGCTTTGAGAGTTCATCAGTAGACCATGCCAAAACTACTCGACCAGTTGTCCAGTGGAAATTCGCGCAAGATGGGTTTGCCTGAAACTGGAGGGATAGCCTCAAATGACAATTTTCTTCGGAACACGGAGTTTTTAACCATCAAATTTAAGGGGTACCCTGTCCAGCCTCACTGAAAGTCATTATCTCGTAGCCCTGGGCGTTCAAAGCACCAAAGCTAGGATATCATAGGATATCTATATAATATGTGTCTCTTCATTTTGGTTCTTAGTTTATGTGCAGGAATGGAAAAATATTAGTTGATGTTAGTTGTAAAGACTGTCCGAAAAAATGTAAAAAAAAATAGTGAAAGGATATGAAGGGATAGTGAAAGGGGTATAGACTTAGGTCCCGGATTGGAGGCATCCAGTTTCACCAGGTCACCAAACATATCAACACCAACATCTAGCACCTCATTTGGGTATGGATTAGAACAACAACTGGTGAATTGGTGAACGTCAAAATAACTTCAATCATTGATGTGTCCCGAAATATATGTTGACTCAGGTTTGACCCAGCATCATGTTGACATGAGCCTTTCTTGTGTTTATAAATTGTTGACTTTCGACTCCCAACTTTCAACTTGAAATCTCAACCATCTGTGACTGGGGGTTGTACAGCAAGCGGTTCAGACGCCGTAATGTTAGTCGCTCGACTTTGAAACACAGCGCGAGGTCCTTAAATTCCCAATCAAGTCGCCCGGATGATGAAACTACTCTCCGGTAATTTAGCATAGCTATGGAAAATGGATGAACACATCATATCCCATTTCTAGATGATTTACCCCCAATCTAACCCTCCATTGAAACGTGGTGACTTGTCAAAAAAAAAAAATCTCCCCATGGGCTCAGTGCCAGGCAGGGCCAAGGGCGCACCTGGCAGGGCGATGGCAAAAACCCAAGACATCCCGAGATATTCTCATGGTCTATGGATCAATGTCTATACCATCTGGTTATGACTCACAGTTTGCCATGGAAAATCAGCATGTTTAAGTTCGGTCAACCATCTATAAATCTATGGGCCATTTGGGCCATCTATACCATGGCAAACTGTTAGTCATAACCCGAGGGTAAATGTCCCAATGTCCCAGGATTTTTTTTGAAGAAAATTGAAGCAGATCAAATCCCAATCTCTGTACAACATCCCGTGTGTTTGTCTGGTCAATTCTCATCCCTTGGTTCCCACCAGGTCGTACCCCTTAGGGAGCCAATTGAGTCGGTTTATCACTAGTATAAACTAGGAATTATACGGTGGATACATTATATATATATGTATATATATATATATATTATTCATATATATACAGTTGGATTGTACTTTTAGTATAGGCATTCCACCATATATATATATAATATAATAGATAATATAAATATATTACAATATATTATATATTATATATATATATCACTAGTATTCTAGAGTTAGATAGGTTATGAGAGGTTTATACATGTTTATTAAACTATTTATAAAACAAATATCGCTGGGGGAAGGGCCTCTTTAGGGCCACTTTAGGCCTTTGATTTTGACCCCCACCGGGCCCCACCTTCATTTTGGCTGGTCTTCAGCACTGATGGTGAAGCAAAAAAAAGGTCCGGCTGAGATGACATGATGCAAAATGATGGCAGATGGATGATGCTTCATCCACCTGATCATTTATCATGATCAAATCATGATTAATCATGCAAAATGATGGATGGTGATGAAAGGAGTGGCACATCTTGATGAAATCCTACAGCTGCTTGCGCTACAGAACTCACAAAGAAACATGGCTATGGCTCACACTCGAGGTACCTGTTTGGTCCAATAAAGCGTGGGTCATTTGGACATTTTCAAGCTGTCATCTTGTTTCAAACTATGGCCCCATTAAAAAAAAAAAAACTACCTGTCCTGCTGGTTTAAATCTGTTGTGAACATCTGATGCCTTCGACAACTTCGGATCCGGGGTCTCTCGTTTCATGGTTTTTAGCAGCAAGGCCTTTGACTTGGCTGTTGGTGATATCTAAAAGTATCCACATGTGAAGAACGTGTACGGGTGGCCAGACCATGGCTAGAAATGATTGAACCCCGAGCTTGAATGTTTGAATACTGCAGAATGATCGAAATGGTAGGTCATTGGCAGTTGCATTTGAGATATCAGCGTATGTATCCACATCACTGTTGTTTGCATGAATTCCATTAAACTCCTAAAATAAGGGTTGCTGCTTATATTCCCATATTCTATCCCTATTCTCATGAACTGAATAAAATTGATTAGGTCAGGTCATATCAGAGTCTTATGGAGGTTTCCAAAGTCATTGGGTACCCCCAAATAATCCAAGTCATTAGAACATGACTTTACATTGAAACCCATGGTAACTTTGTGATCCCCGATTTTAGGACCCCCCCGATACACTTATCTCTGCTAAACCTCAGGAAAACCATGCAGCAATTCGTCCCAGACTTTTCCCTTTCAATCGCAGCGTTTCTGAAACTCCCGCCGCTTTCCTGGCACAGGATGCTGAATGGTACAGGGTGGTGTTCCCGAATTATCTCATATTGTTATTATAGTTGATTTATACACACCGTTCACATATATACCAGTAGTACCGCACAAGGCGGTGGCGGAAGTTTCAGAATAGGAAACCTATAGGAGAGTTTGGTTGTTGTGAATCCGGGATGGCAGAGCGAATCCACTGATTGACCGAAAGGTGGTTGGAGTTGTGTGTGCTGGAGTGGTTGCAATGGTTGCAGTGGTCACCTCACCCACAACTGCTGGATGTAGTGTGATGTACTGCAACTGTAGTTGTAGCTGTAGCGTAGTGGAGTTGTAGTTGTGGTGTAATGTAAT
>Ga0126342_10001153_pt1 | contig 35448 bp, 23 predicted proteins | sample Cyp1metagenome_FD_92528 | JGI IMG/M metagenome (GOLD analysis project Ga0126342, IMG submission 92528) | Coral microbial communities from Lord Howe Island, Old Settlement Bay, Australia - Cyphastrea 1 metagenome | ecosystem: Host-associated > Invertebrates > Cnidaria > Coral ...
AGATAGATAGATATTATGTATATATATATAATGTATATATATATTATGTATATTATATATTATGTATATTATATATATTATATATATATAATTATGTATATATATATATTACTATGTGTATATATATATACATATCGTGTATATATATACAATGTACAATTATATATATATTATTATGTGTATATATATATACATATGCTTAATTCATGATCAAACCAGAGTTTGTGGTTTCTATCCCACAAGTGGCTTGTTTCAGAGCTGTGAGTTATGGTTCCATGATGATTTGCAGTGCAAGGATGAGCCTGGATGCCCAACATGTGGAAATCCGATGAAATCCGGAGATTGGCAACTTTTTTTTGACCCCAGTTCTGGTGGCCGAATACAGTACCCTCTGGTTATTTAACATAGCCATGGAAAATGGCCCATTTATAGATGATTTTCCCAGCTAGAAACCTCCATTGATGAGGGATTTTGGCTATGTTAGTCATAACCAAATGGTAAATGAGGCACACCGCATGCCATAAAGATCCATAAAGCATCCCTAATAGAGGTCTATGAAAGTATATCGGGTATATCCCCTTCCCAACGAGATGATGACAAAAATCACCAGTTAATCCACCATTGCTAGAGATAATTCACTATCATTATTGTTACCCTTTGGTAAACTAACATAGCTATTGAAAATGGCCCATGAAAATAGAGTTTACCCATGAAAAATGGTGATTTTCAATAGCTATGTTAAATTACCAGAGGGTAACTATAGTCAATTTACTACTAACTGTCAGTGATTAACTATGATCAGTAAGTTATTGACTATCAACTATTTTTTGTATAAGCAATTTTAACTATAATACTGACCTTTAATAACAATTATTAACTATTACCCTCTGGTAAATTAGCATAGACCCTGAAAATAGCATTGTTTTAATGGAAACCAATCTTCAAAAAACCCTATCTGCCAGGGTCATCATGCTAATTTACCAGAGGATAACGATTAACAAAATAACAATGGGATGCCAACTGGCACCAGTCAATCAGCGCGCACCTGCCAGGATTCATCTGCCAGGATCTGCCTTGGTTTTACACGACGCTGTTTGCCCCGAAGAAGCCCGACCACAAAAGGTGCAAGATATGCTAATTATGGTATTTTTACTACTACATAATGGGATATCATATAGTCTTATATTTAATTGCTATAATTGAATCATCCAGGAATAAATAGTTTGCCTCTGGTAAATTGTCACAGTTCGACCCTGATTTTATAACCAATTTTTAGTGCTTTCACTCATCTTCCAACCCTTATCTGGCAGGGTCTATGTTAATTTACTGAAGGGTCTATAGAAGATATGGACATACTGTGGATGGAAGAAATCCTGCACCACCAATTTGGGATGGTTGAAACACATCCCAAAATATGGGATAAACCACCTATGAACTGCTGCAGGATTTGTTAATTCCACTGCAGTATTTTTCAGAATCAGGCCTGTAAAATGAATCTGTATAGATATGAGATACTTACATTTTGACAATTGTATAACTACAGTTTAAATCATTCGGATAACTATATGCTGATAGTTATATATAATATATACAGTTTTATGATGACAGCATCACATTGATTGATGCAACCATGAAAATTAATAGGATAAACAAACTTAAACAATATATATATATAAAGTATGAAGAGTCCCCAAGCTTGAGAACCTCAATTTTGCACTGCAAACATCTGCGAACTCCCATTGACAGGCAGCATCGCGAGTAGCGAGACAGGTCTTTTCCAAGCCTTCCTAGTAGTCTCAAGCACTGTGTCCATGCCAACCAGCCAACCAGCTTGGAGTTTTGTTCAAAGAGCGCATTTCAATGTCCAACTTCACATACCCGGCCTGGTAAACATTGAAATGCTTGATTTCCCTTGCTAAAAATATGTGATGTTCCGAAGAGTTTTTGTGTCTACCTTATAGGTAACAAAACTCTGGCACCGCTGAGTTGCAGGGGAAACCCAGAAAAACCCCAGGGAGAAACCCAGATATTTTCCAGGCCTGTGGCTTGCAAGGGCAAAGGCCAGGAAACGAAACATCGCCTGTGATCCGGACCTCGCGGACCGATCGAAAAGGCGAGTCTCGTGGAACGTACAAAAAAACCGCTGAAAAATGACATGAATCGGTTTTTAGTATACGGCCAAACTAAAAAAAAAAGACACTGATCCACTGTAGGTTAAAAAGGCGATGAAACAAAGGCTGAAGGCGAAGTTTTTGACTGAATATTGACTGGTTTGAATCGAAGACGCGGAACTTTTTTGGGGAAAAATGATTGGGATCACTGTGATGGACCAAATTCCAACTGTCATCTACTTGGCTTGTGGGAAAAAAAACACAAATAGATGGTGGATTTTCCATCTTGCCACGTTTGATTCCTGGAGGGTTAATCCTGAGTGGCCATGGGATGAAATAACTCCTGCAAGGTTAGAAACATATCACTTCAGTGATGTCTTTTTCGCCAATTATAACTGGTTTCTAGGGATATCCCATGATATACCCATTTTTCATCCCCATTTTTCATGGTACAACATGGTACCAGGAACATAAATCCATATAAATCCGCCATCCTTTCCCCTCTCCCAAAAGGTGCCTTGATAACAAAAATGGGCCGATGTTGAGCTGAAACGTCCGCGACGGCAGCGATGGCGATTTGTCGCCAAGAAAGTCATGCTGTGGTTGAGAGCAAACAAAGCATAGAACTCAATGGAGCGGAAAAACAGTAAAAAACATGGAACTAAATTGGAGGTTTATATGTAGCTGGGAAAAAAACATGGAACTCAATGGAGGCTTAATGAGGTTTACCATCTGGTTATTTAACATAGCCATGGAAAATCCACCCATTTTTAAAAACGGTAAACCATCTATTTCTATGGGCCATCTATCCCATGGCTATGTTGGTCATAACCAGAGGGTATATAGTTGATAGCTTGGAGGGTTGCCAGGGTTGCTACCGAAACACAACGACCTCATCTCAGGTCGATCATCATCGTCCATCCAGCTCCAAATGCTCCAAGACATTCCACCGGAGCGTTGAAGATGAAGGGATTAATGCTACAGCCGACTTCAATTGAGCATCAGGCAACACTGGGCCTTCGAGTTTTTTTCATGTTCGCCACGTCAAAGTCATGAATCACAAGCCACGTCATACTTTAATATACTTTAAGCGTATACCATCTGGCCATTTAACATAGCCATGGAAGCCATGGTCCATGTATAGATGATTTTCCCAGCGAACGAAACCTCCATTTATTTTTGGGATTTTCCATGGCGAACTGTTAGTCATAACCAGATGGTAAATGCGATTCGACTCCCAGGACCCCCGCAGCCCAGCTGGCTTTTCTGCCGACGAAGCAATGAACCGATGGCGTGAAACGGCTATTAGAGACAAAGCAATTGCAAAGTCATGGTCAGCTACAAAAATGCAATTCATTTATATAAGATATCTTTAGAATTCTTTAGATACGTGTTTATATGTTTTTTAAAAAAAGGTATAATCAGGTATATATATCATACATATGGGGACATGGGCATACAATTTGTCATACAAGCGGGGAATCAATCTAGGTCCACACATATCATATCATATCATATCATATCATATGAAATCGTATCGTATCATAATTCCAAGCACTTTCAACTCTCTTTCCAACATCCTTTTCATCTCTCCTCTCTCACCTGGTCGCGCCTCAACCAAGAGCTCGTTGTCAACAATGCGCGTTGCGAGCAAGCGGGATCGTGTACAGGTAGGGTCAGATACTTTATGTACATTCAGTATCCCCTTAATTTAGAAATTCTGCCTCGTTAATTCGGGGCTGACGTCGTGACGTCGAATTAAATCGTACAGATATCACACATCACAAAAAAGAATCGTTGAACCCAGCATTGGCGTCACGAAACTTGACTGGTTGCATTTTCCAAAGCGTTTTTGGATCCCGCTGGCTGTTGCGCCGTCAGTCGTCTGCGGATTCCATCTGCTTGATCTTCTGTTCGGTGTAGTGCCTGTCGCGACACCGCCGCGATGGGGATCAAGGGAAAACATCGCCGGCCTGGTAAACATACAAAAAACCATGGCAAATCACCCATTTTTCATAGGTAAATCAACTATAAATCTAACATAGCTATGGAAAATCACTATCTTTAATAGGTAAATCAACTATAAATGTGCCATTTTCAATGGCTATGTTAAATTACCAGAGGCTAACTAGGGATTTAACCACCAATAATGAGTTAAACAACCAGGGATTTGGCAGCGACCATAAAACCAGCTGATTTTTTCAGCCATATTTGGTGCGGTTTCAGTTGGGGTCACAAGCCGTGCAACATTGACAAACTATGGGTTCGTCTGAAATAGGGCCCAAGATTTCATGTTTTATCATGAACTTGGAGGTATACCCGCATGAAATGCAGCTAAACAACAGTGGTTGCTTTCTGGCCAACAGAAGAAACATGAACAAAATAGACCGACTGAATTTGCGCTTCTGCTTTCTTCAATGGTTTAAGTGTAGCAACATTTCAAAGGATGCAGAAAAACACAAAACCCAATCCAAAGATGACTTATTGAATTGGGGGTGAGTCAGACCCTATTATATACTATCATTTTTTGTGGGATAAACATCTATTTACCAGCTATTTTGAGGTCACTAGGTACCAGGGTCTTGACCCATAGCCAATTCAATAACAGGATTGGATTGTCCACCCATCCACCGAGAACAACCAACTGAGAAGCCAGGCTTTCGCTCGGGCACGCAATTCATCAACCAGAAGTCGGCCAACTGGCACACGGTGGCTTCCCCTAAGCATGTGTATTGGTTGATAAACCCATCTAAGTATCGATATACTATTATTATATAGTCTTACATTATCCTCTTTAAACCCTATAACATCCTATAACTAAGTAACTAACGTATCGGTCAACTTAGCGAACAAGAACCAGACTAGACCTACGAATAGTTTGGTTTCAACCCATCATATGTTGAACAAATCCTGCTCCACCTTTCAGTTGACCCGAAGCAATCGCGAATCCCTTCACAAAAACTGGGACCTCACCATGGCTTAGTACAGTATAGGATGAATACCTACATATTTCGGACCATACAAAGGGTGTGTTTAATATGAATTGGGGATGGGATATTACGGGATTACTAACTATATAAGTGGGTTGGTCTGAAAAGGGGGTACTTCATTTCGTGCAATGGCTCAAAGATATTGTAAACTCTAATTCTTGTTGTGCAGTTCGCCATGTTTTATTACCCGATTTTCGGACACACCCACATATCATGTCGCGCTGATTGTGGCTTTACATCCCATCACATCGATAGTGTTGCTTGTGTCTCCATTACCCTCTATGGAAAATGGATGAACATGACCCATTTAGTTCGATGATTTGACATGATTTGACAATTTGCCTATTAAAAATGGTGATTGTCCAGTTCACAAACTCTTAAATGACCAAAGATCATGAAAAATCACCATTTAAGAGGCTATCTTCCCATTTAAATCTATGAAAAAACCGATGAAATGGTGCCCAGCCGATGGTGAAAAAATCTGCCGAAATCTGCCGGTCCACCAGCTCGGCGGTGCCCAACAAGGCAATGCCGGAAGAGAGCTGAAGGACCTCAGTTTTCGCCGGAATTTTATCACAGCTTTCCATAGCCATTGGGGATACCCGGGATTCCCCCTATGTAGCTGGATGGTCATGGAAAATCCCCATGGAAAATTTGGGATTTGATAAATTGAAAGAATTGAATGGGATTTTATAGGGATTGAATGGTATTTTAATGATGATGTTGTATGATGTTGTATGATTTTATGGCATTTAATCAAACGTGGCAATCGGACATAATCACCTATCAACGGAGGTTTATAGCTGGGAAAAACATCTATCAAGGGATGATTTTCCATTGCCATGTTTGATTGCTGGAGGGTATATTGATGCATACATTACTGTACTTGGAGTCTTATTCCCCACCCACACTATTCTGACATAGTCCATAGTTTCTAACACCTCGAAGTATATGTGTATATATATATGGCATATATTCTGACATTCTAACTGACATTCTTTCTTGCATATACTCTGACATTCAAACTGACATTCTTTCTGGATTCTATCTGGCATCTATTCTGACAAACTTTCAGGATCTTTCTGGCATTTATTCCGACATTCTTTCTGGCATTCTAGCTGGCAGTCTTTCTGGCATCCTATAATCTGACATATATTCTGGCATTCTGTCTGGCATGTGTTCGGGTCCAGGCGTGCCCAGCTACCTCCATGCACCGGTAAAATCTAGAGATCCTCATTGGCAGGTGGGGAACCAATGGACAAAGTGGCAAGAAAATTAAAATGGATAGATCAAAAATATAATTCGTGCGACACACTAGTGAGAAAATTGATCGTATTAGCAACACAATGGTGCATCTTAGCAGGAACATGGGGCAAGCAAAGCCAAGAAACAAACTAGGAGCACCAACGCAATTGGGATTTTGTTGGCTTTTAAGCAGTTTGACTGGGTATTGATACTATATGTTGGCCCACAACGTTGGAGATGCTGACAGAAAATGACCGGCATCGCCTGGACAGAGGACAGGGGCCCTGGATGGCCCCAGGGGCTGGCCCTGGGGAGCCCCCTGGGGAATCCTTGGGACCCAGGCGATCTGGGAGAACTTGGTCTTGCCGCCAAAGCCTGGCTGAACATCGCGGCCAGAGCTGCAAATTTCTGGAGCTGGTTTTGCCCAATATTTTGAAGTCGAGTAACTCAGTAACCATCCAATAATTGGGGTCTCAGTAACCATCCAATTTTTATGGGGTGCTCAATTTTGACCACCCATTTCAAGAAGAAAATGTGTGTCTTCCAAGCCACAGTCGACAGATGTCGACAGGGTCTATGTCCGCGGGTATGTATCATTTGATATGCTAATATATTGATCTTTCTTGGCCAGGGGATAAGTATATATATATATAGCGACAAGACTAAGACTTCCTGAACTTTTGAAGTGGCAGTGCAACAGGGCGAATTCAACGGGTACCAGTGATGTTTGTTGGTGTATAAACCCCATTATGTTTCTATATAGTCATATTCCCCATAAACATCCATAAACCCGACCAGGATAGTCCAGTTAACTTAGCTAGGGAGCCTCACCTTGTATTTACCTGAACTCACAAATGGCTGCTTTGTTTTTCTGTTCTTTTGTAGGTAAAAACCCAATTCGAAACCCCAAAATGAATTGTCCCAGTTCTATACCCTCTGGGATTTCAACATTGCTATTGAAAATGGTGATTTATAGTTGATTTACCTATGAAAATTGGTGATTTTCCATAGCTATGTTAGTTTACCAAAGGGTATAATATATGACGGTTTGCCAAAATGTCTTTTCCTCGTTTTGTTGATAAATCGTTATTCCTTGCGTGCCGCTTCTTATTGCGCCTTTCAAACCATGACTGACCTAAACTGCTTGGTGGTTTCAAGCCCTCTGAAACCACATATTAGTCAGTTGGGGTTACTATTCCCAAATATATGGAAAAATAAAAGCCATGTTCCAAACATTTTAACCAGTCATATTATGACTTTCCCAGCTACCTCCATTTCGTCCCGGGATTTTCCAGCCACCCAATGCATCACCACGCCGTGCCTGTGGCGGAGGTCACGATCCGGATGCCGAACATGCGATAGACGTCCCGCTTTCGTACCCCGTTCTGGCGCCGGCAGATGATTTGTTGCTTCAAACACTATATTAATAATAACATATTAGTTGAACCAAAATCAGAATCCAATGTTCGATGGTTTTTCTGGTTGTGCAATGTGGTGAATTCCCGTTTTGAAGGGTAAAAAAACAAGGGAAAACATGGTAAAAGCCGTCTTCCGGGGAGATTTTAGAGATGTCCCGAAGCAGCAAAACTGGGTGACAACAAAATGGGGTATCAGATTTGAACCAGTGGGATCATACCCATTTAGCTGATTTTAGATGGACAAGCGTTTTAAATAACCAGATTCAATTAAGGTACGAAGTTGCTGATCTTGCAGTTCTTTCATGGTTTTTCATGTTCTTTCCATTTGAAAAAGATGACAAAATGGATCACAAATGGGGTCCTGAGCCATCCTGATACCATGCCAATGGATCCCGGGCTTGGACGCATGTCATGATTGGTTTTTTATCTGGTCCATCATGGTGCTAAAAAATTCCCATCTTTAGATGAGATAGCTATATATTGCTATTATTCCCTCTGATTTACCTATGATCCTATGATTTACTTCATGGGATTATCATGAACATTTTTCCATGGTGATTCAATGGGACTACTTACCCTCTGGTAAACGTTTACATGGCGAACTGGAAAATCACCAGCTTTAAGTTCGGTAGATCAACTATTTCTAGGTGCCATTTTCAATCGCTATGCTAGTCATTACCAGAGCTGTTATCAGCTGGCGCCCATGGCAACGAGCATCCTGGAAAGGCGCCCTGGAAACGCGCCCATGTCATGTGGGTTTTCATCAATGGTGGGTCCCCAATGGCTCGATGGTGATGGAAAATCCATCAATGGATGATTGCTTGGGGTACCCACATTTTCGGAACCCCTAATTCATCCCCCATTCAACAACAACCTGAAAACCAATCGACATAGGTTCATAAATCGTATGTGATAGTATATGAATAGCTGTCATAGTGTGCTTCAGATGTTGTTCAAATCCCTGGTTGGTTGATGATTATAGTTGTTCGATGGGAATACATACAAGCAGTTACGGGGCGTTTCACCATGAAGAGATATATAGAGATATAATGGTTGAGAAATAGTGGTTGATTGAGGATTATGTGGTTGTACTATCCTTTATTATGTATATACATCTGCATACACGAGGGGATGATCACAATCCATGAGTACATGGCTTTCTGGAACTGACTCCGAAAATGTAAGGTGAAATCCTAAGATGCTGCGGGATAACCAGCGATGCGAAAGTGTGCATGCTTGATGGCTAGATCCATATCTGAACGGGATAAGAAATGTATACTCTGTTAATAAATCTGGTTGGTGGTATACCTACCCCTCTGAAAAATATGCTCGCCAGTTGGGATGATTATTCCCAATATATGGAAAAATAAAAAATGTTCCAAACCACCAACCAGTAATGGTTGTCCAACTGTCAACTTCACATAACTTCACATTGTTGCAGATGAAATCTAAGATTTTCATAGATTTTCCATCTAAAACATTATAAGAGCCATATCTCAGAACTGGCTGACCTCGTAGTAGATGTTCTCGTAAACGTGGTTGAAGCCAGTCTTGGTGTCCACATTCGCCGTCATCACCTTGCGACGGACGGCCTGGAAGCCTAGATTTGTTGATCCCAAATACGGTATTTCTAGGAATGGCTCAAATATGTGGAATCATTATGAATTATTCATATGTTATGCTTAATTAAAAGCTGGTCTAATATTGGATTTAGTCATTTTTGCAGCCTCCTTTTGTGGGATATTTGATATGAATGGAGGATTAGATTAATCAACAATCATGAAAACAAATATATTCTGCATCCAGCTCAAAGGGGCTTGAAGGCTCCAGAAAGGGTGTGCGAAGGGTTTGCGAAGGATTTCCCCCCAAAAAAAATCAATCGGAGCGCAGGGGAGAAATCTTTATTTAGGGGGACCCGCTAAATAATGAGATTGTTATTGCTTCAGGACCACCCCCCTTGCGCGCTTGATATTTTATATCTCGTGTTTTTTCAATTCCAGAATTTTCAGAAAAGGTTTAACTGTTCCAGCTTCCAGGGAAGGTTCCAGAAAGGGTTTGAGAAAGGATATCCATAAAAAATAACAAGAATCACCAGCTACAAAAAAAAACACCCAACATGGCATACCAGCTATTCACCGGAGGTTGATTGTTTCTGCCGGGGCGATCGCTTATTCAGACTGTGAACATGACCCACTTCCAAGCAACCCATCACTGGGCCGACCTTCATCTCGCAGAGTTCCGAGTCGAGGTTGCAATCAAAAAGGCCGTTCAGAATCATCACGGCACCGTTCTCCACAAACTCCTGCAAGGTGCTGTTCCAGTGAAGGGAATCACTAAGTTAACATTTGTGTCACTCAAAAAATTCACCAGCGTTGTGGTGATTGCAAGTACCCCGGATCCGGCTGGTGCTGGTATTTGTTTGCTAACATGAGTGGGGTTAATCTTGATGGGATCCCATCCCATGAAATACGCTACTGCCAATCGGTGGGAAAATTCTGGCCTACTAATAACATACAATGAACCAGGTAGTATAAGCCACATAAATATCTATAGATTTGTGTATATATATATATTATATATCATCACTAATCCATCAACAGGGTATTTTGCTTGGCTCACATAAAACTGATCTGACCTTGGCCACGGGTCAGGGAAACTTGATTCCCCAGCTGCAAGGGTCTGGGACATTCTGGGACAGCCACCCATATGGAGCAGGATTCCAATTCGTGCATGGTACAATCTTAGAATATTCGCCAAACCTCGAATTGCAACTTGGGTATAGCTCAGAGCTGTTTAACACACTTATTAAGTCATATTAATGTCAACCCAAGAAACCCTTAGGCCGTTTAATTGGGAGGGTACCAGTTAAGTATTAGATTCTGACTATTGGAGGAGTACCCCCTTAATTAATAAACCATGGTTTATTAATCCATGTATAAGTGATTTTCCATGGCTATGTTAAATAACCAGAGGGCAACCCCCAAATGCAATTCAGAAAGATCCGTGGATCCTTTGGTACCCCATTAATGAGCAGACCCATTCGTGAAACATGCTAACAACGGTACCCCGGTCTTGGTCTATGCACATGTTGAGTCGCAATAGCGTTTTTTAATATCCGGAACACTCATTGAAACTTCCATTGATTCTTTCGTTTGCTGAGCCTGATCAAATATAATTCTTGATGTACCCCAGCAAGTTAACATGTGGAAAATGCACGGTCGTCTCTGAAGGAAAATGAATTACAAAGGGTTGGTGTTCCAGAGAATGCCATCTCATATATATATATATAATATGTCTATGCTGCAATAACACCATACTTGTACCTAGCCATACTAGCGGGGATATTCTATATGGCTAATCGATAGTTGGGGGTGCAATTCCATAAGCGGCTTATATAACCATAGTTGTAAGGGTCCCACCTTATACCCATGAAAGTCACCCTTGGCCTGCACACCGACAGGTAATCTATGGTTCTAACATAATCATGGTGATGACATTAAAATTGCTGAGGTTGTAGCCATAGATTAGTTACGTGATAATTATCACCAGATTCTGGTGGTGATTCTGGTGGTTTTAAGCATGGACCTTTCACTGAGCATAGTCCTCCCCGCCATGTCCTCAGGCGCATAGTTGGTCATGCGGATGAGGTCTTGAAGTCGATAGGTGTTCGCACCCCTGCAGGAGGCGACTCGAAGGTCATCCCACAGCTCGTTCAACGAAGTTACAAGCATAGGGCTTCCTGTTCACCTAATTAATTAATTTAAGAACCATAGTTGGCCCACTTAGGACTTCCTAACTTAGTACCCCAGATATAATTAACATTAATTAACCACAGTATAATATACCATATATATATAAGCATATATAATTAATCATAATTAACCAGCAAGTGGTTATAACTTCTAACCATAGTATATGGGATAACCCCACCATTTGTGATCACCACGGGTTATAGGATGATCCTCCAAGTAAGATGCTGGGAAACGGAAGAACCATATGTATGAGTAAAACCATATAAACCAAAAAAACACTATATGAGTAAAACGAACTAAGATGGTTTATATATTGTTTATTTAATATTTATATATGGTTGTATATTATATAAACCATATATCACCCATCTACAAGCCATGTACGTGTAAACATGAATCATTGGATCATGAAATAGTGATACTGATCAATTCACTGGTGATGAAATCAATCATGAATATATTATAATACTGGTGATAAATAAACCATATATTATGAAATAGTGATACTAATCAATCACCATGAATATTATGAATTAATATATAATAATAATAATAATAATTAATAATAATAATTAAACATAATAATAATAATATGAATATGATGAATATAATACTGGTTGGTGGTTGACCTACCCCTCTGAAAAATACGAGTTCGTCAGTTGGGAGTATGATTCCCATGTATATATATGTATATATATATATGTACGGAAAAATTAAAACTGTTCCAAACCACCAACCAGTAATAATATGGTTGTGGATATATGATGACAATTCACTGGCCTGAAATAAAGCTATTCTGGGATAATTATATACCAATACTAACCATCATTTCAGTGTATAAGCATACTATGTAAATATGCAATGGCCGGTAGTTTCAACCCTTTGAACAAATATGAGATAGTCAGCTGGGAATTCGCCTTCCACAAGTGGGGTGAACATTAATAAGAACATGTTTGAAAGAAAAACACCGAATAGAAAAGTATCAATGCAGAAGAAACAAGATGAAATGGACACCATTTCATAGTCAGAGCTACATTACAGTTCAATGTGACATCGTTTGGATGCCGTTTTCTTATCCAATCTTCCAAAATGTTGATCTTCACCCAGTGGAAAGTCAATGGCAAATCATAAGGCGTTTTTTGAAAAAAACTATGGATGGATCAAAAGCTACTGGATATCTTGGATATATATATATATACAGTATCTGGTAATTTTTAGTATAGCTATTGAAAATGACCATGTATTAATATGTATTAGTTGATTTACCTATGAATCATGGTGAGTTTCCAGTTCGCAAACTGTAAACGTTTACCAGAGGCTATGGCTTTGTGTGAAAATAGGCTACCCTAATTCCAATGCTTTAAATGGCCATTTGGGGGTGTAGACCAAGACAAAGCCATGGTTTGCCCAAGAAAGAGGTATCACATTTTCTTAGTTTACTACAATATGGTATCTGGTTAGATTGGTGAATAGCTTTACTATAATATACTATAATGTACTATATACCAATACTATTCTGGGATGGATTTCTCTCTCTCTCTCTCTCTGGTTTACTATAATATGTTGGGGGATGTCCATCCATACATCCCAGCTCTGGATTGGTTTCACCGAAAAAGGTGGTGACCCAAATCGCCATGTTGTCACAAACATTGGATTGGTTTAAGCGACCATTTACAGGAAAGCCCTTTTTTTTACCCTAACAAAAAATCATTTAAGATTTTTTTTTCGCAAAAACCATATGGTTTCTGGTGTTTCTATGTTCCCAATTAAAACCATTGGTTGACAGCCCCACCACACCAAAACACCCGGGCCTGTGTGGATATGGAATGGATTCCTTTTCATCAGCTGTGGATACATCCAGCCCAAACCTCAGCCCAATGACGATAACTTGAGATGGTCATGAGTCATGACAGGATGTACCCTCTGGTTATGTCAAATAGCTATTGAAAATGGCCATTTATAGTGGATTTACCCATTGAAAATGATGATTTTCCATAGTTATGTTAGTTTACCAGAGGGTAAATTGCCCCCAATCCCCTGAAGATCCTGATTTCAATCGGCCGCTGGTGTATTTCCTTCTGAAAATTAGCTCCAAAAACGCCCCAAATGAAACAGGGGCATCTACAAAATCTGGGTCTCCACAATGCCACAAAGGCGACTGTTCACCGTCACTGTCTGAGGTAGTGGCTTATGGTAGTGCACGTAGGATTTGAACCACAGCTCAACTTTCTCGAAGTCCAAGTAGTGCGTCTGCGATGGACAGTGAAACTGTGGTCTTGCGAGTTATATATGAAGGTGTTTAGTGGTTTTTGATGGTGTTTGATAGGTTTTTGGATAACACATTACCCATGACGGATCCATGTCTGGTATGCCAACATGACTGGGGTTAATCTTGATGGGATCCATGGCACACCATAGCAGACATGGATCCGTCATGGGTAAATGCTTTGAGACTCGTTGAACTCGTTGGACCTGAGTTCTTCGGGGCTAAAATCATCTACCAATTGTCACCCAATTCACGACTTCAAAATCCTATATAACACTACGTATAGAACTCATATATAACTCAACTCGTCATATACAACTCTATTTCATATTGTATAAACCCATACAGCCCTACTTACTTAACCATATGTCTAGTACTCCATTTTTTCTCCCCATTTTGAACGTCGAAATCCCCATTTTCGGGAAGCCAGGTGAACCGCGCCTCGGTGGTGGGCCAGTTGGCATTCTCAGCGGGGCACCATTGGCGCCGCATGCAGAAGCCGTTTTGGCACTCCTGCGGCGTTTCGGAGCGGATTGTGGACGTGGTTTTTTCGACGCATGAATCAACATTTTTTCACCAACTAAATTGCGAACATATAATTATATAGAATATAGTGTAAGATAACATAATACAGTATCATATAAGATAAGATAATGTCATTGTAAACTTTCCAACAAACCCACATTAAATCCAACGCGACGCTCGGTGTTTTCGTCATCCGGTGAATTGACGACTGTGGATTTCACCTTAAGCGTTGGGATTTCAATGGTTTTCATTCACCAACCAGCAACCTGATTTAGGCGCCTTTCCCTCTGGTAAACGTTTACAGTTTGCAAACTGGAAAACCATAACATATCCCATGACGGATCCATGTATGGTATATGCTAACATTGGGGTATATTGATGGGATCCATGTTAGCATATATAGCAGACATGGATCCTATGGGTATGGAAACATAGTATCATAGTGGGTATTAATCACCAACCTAACATGATTTAGGGCGATTTAGGTATTTTTTCCTCATAGTTATGTGGTATATACTCATGTATAGTCATCCATCCCATAGTGGGAATCCAAATATAATGGGTACCTAAATCATCATAAATCTCTATGAAAACCGATTGACCGTCCCCCAATACTTGACGGGAAATCCCTGGCATATTCTGGCATAGGAAATTCTATAGGAAATTCACCTTCCGAATGCATCTTCATCCCCGGTCCCCCTAAAATTCTTTATGTCCCCAAGATGTTTCCCCAACAGATCCGATACGAAACTCGGGTATTCATCGTTCTGCAGCTTCTGTGGGTCAATGTTTTTAAAACTGGTTTTTCAGGAAGAGCATCTAAGTTAACAAACGTGAAACCCAAAAAATGTTGAAATAACACATGGCTCATACATTGTCTTTTTGGATAAAAACCTGTTGGCTTCAAACCATGTGCAGGTGAATATCGGAATATCGATCTTAACATATCTTAACTCCCCGATGTTCCCTGATTTCTTTGTCATCCATTTGAATTTTCCCTGGCAAAAAAAACGCTTGGCAACTGGGCAGCCCTGGGTCTATGGGTGAACCATCCATCAGCCCTGGAATTGGAACGATTGAGCTCCGCACCATCTTTTGAACTTTGGGATCGCCCACATTGCAATCCCTTGCTTCCTGGCAACAGGTCGCAGCTTGGCAAAAATAGGGGAGTTCACCCAACTGGTGAAAACTCGCCACAATAGTTTTCGCGACAGTCAAGAAAACATGGAATTCAAGTCAAGTCACAAAAATGCAGATAGACATAGATAGGGGCAACACATGGCAACACCTATATCTGGGCAAGTTACCCATAGGATCCATGTACTGGAGTATGTATGGTATATATGCTAACATGGATCCTATCAATATACCCCACATGTTAGCATATATACCATACATAGATCCTATGGGTTAGAATCATTTAGAGTAGAAACTCAGCCGTTTATTCCCATCCTCACCTGCTCCCTCACCAATTTCCACCCAATTCCCGAAGCACTTCAGGCCTTGCATGGATGCGATGGTGATTCACAATACTCATCTTCCTGCATGCTTGAGCGAAAGAACCAATGGATAGCCTGACACAAATTGGGGAACAGTACGATGCAATTCTTTGGACGAACCAGCCAGTGGTGTGGGTTGATTGAGGGTCAAAGAAGGCTAGCAAGAAGTACTGGGATGTGATACAAAAAAGTGGACGATTTCCGTGGAATTCTCCATAATTCTCAGGGGGTTCGGGGTTTCGTCATCCTGATCAACCCCATGCCGGTGAAACATTAGAGCCAAAAAAATGGAAAGGTCAAGAGTCCTAAAGCTTGTTTTTGTTGGCGAACCCAATACAACACCAAACTTAGGGGGCTGACCATTTCTTGGATCGTCCGAATTAGTAACTGGTTAGTAATGTTTTTTGGGGTTTTACGGGGGGAACTCGGCTACAAGTGGCATAAACCCCCTTGGGGGGTGTATACACCAGTACCCCCACATATCCAATTTTGTCCTGTTTATTCCCCAGTATTCCCCCGCACTTAAATCTATCAAGCTCGTTGATAAAGACACCCCCTTCTATCACCAGTTACGTCAGATTCTCCAAATGGGGGTTCCATAAATGGGGGTACGGGTACCCCCCCATAGCTGGATCGTTTATCATGAAAAACTCCAAAGTGGATGATTTTGGGGTACCCCCATGACTTGCAGGGTGGTGTTTTTGCAGTTATAAGTTGGCTTATAAACCCATTAATCACAGTTATACTTCCCATAAACCCTAGTTAACCAAGTTTTAAGTCAACTTAGCCAACTATGGGGCACCACCTTGTAGGAAACCTCCAATGTTCCCAAGTGCCTGCGTTTGACCTCGCGTGATGAGAATTCGTGTGGGAACGAAGACGGCTCCAGATTCACCTAGCGGCACGGTCCTATCCACATTGGGGTATTGTTACCATGTTGTAGGGGTATTGTTACCATTTGAAGAGTTACTATATAGTTCATGCCAGATCTATAATATACATATGTATGTTATACATATTTTATATGTATATGTTATACATATTATATATATGTTATACAATACATATTATATATATATATATATATATGCTATATGTAAAAATTCAGATACAATTTATAAGGAGTGATGTACGGTTGATCAAAACTGATTGCCATTAATACAAATGCTTGATTGCGCACATACTCGTTCCTGAAGTGGAATGGTAGCCAATCACCAATCAATATATTCATCATACCAGATATCAACCACATCCATGGTAGCATAAGTGGTAATCATATTCATTGATGCTACAACTTTCCCAGATATAGGTGGAACTCCAAACAACAAGAAATAACTGATCAATCGTTTCATTGGAGTATGTAGGGTGCAAACAGCAATAGACAAAATATCTGGAACTGAGGAAACCATCTGTTGTTTCTGGGTGTCTTGGTTCCAGGTTCTTTTCTATGGAGAGGGACACTCCTTATAGGGACACTCCTAGAACATTCCTTTTCATTCGTTTTATATAAGTCCAAAAACTCAATTTCGTTCCAAATAATTCCATTTCATTCCAAAAAAATAGATTTCGTTCCAAATAATATGTTTCATTCGTACTTTTAGGTTATTTTAGAGAAGTACTTAAAGAAATTGTGATAATTTCAAATTTGTTTTCTGTTCTTGTTCGTGTTTTTTTGATGTGTGTTTATTGTTTTTTGTTGTTTTTTCGTTTTTTTTGCTTTTGTTCTGATTTTGTCTGATTTTGTTTATTTTGTTTTTGGATGATTTTTGAACTTGTTTAATTTTTGTTTGAACTAGTTTGTCTTTTTGAACTTTTTTGTTGTGTTTTTCATTTTGTTTTTATTTGAAAAAACACATTTTTTTTGAAGGTTCTTTCCATGTTTTTTTTTTTTTGAATGTGTTTTGTTTTTTGTTGAGGTGTTGAGTTTCGTTTTGAATTGTTGGATTAATTTGTTGGAAGGGTTTTTTCAAGATTTTGTTTGAAACGATAGCACCTTTTCGGAGTGGCCCTGTTAGGAGTAGCCCAGGGCTCTTTAACAGGTAGATCCTTGTCGATATCCTATTCTATGCCCATTTCCGTGCCAAATAAAGGACGTCATGTTGCCATTGTGGATGATCCCAGTTCTATGCTTTAACATTCCCTGTATGTGTGTGGAAAAAGCCCGAATGTTTGATGCTTCATGTTGAATCACCATTTTTATACGTATGAACACCCATCACTATAAACACTATCTGATTACGCAATGATATTAGAATGACCCTTTGAACATCTAACATAGTCATGGAAAATTGATGAAAATTGTCATTTAATTCGATGATTCATGATGATTTGCCTATTGTAGATGATGATTTTCAATAGCAAACTGTTAAATCACAATGAAATTCGATGATTCACCTCTTCAAAATGGCGATGTTCCTGTTCGCTTAAACTGTTAAATTACCATAGGGTAAGCTTAAAAGAAACACTCCGCCTCTCACCCGGCCGTTCAAAAAAAAGGCAGCCTGGATTGGTAATGCGATCGTAGGCATCCCAGGAAATGCCCAGGTGGGAAATCTGCGGCCTCGGTTCGACATTTCGACATCGGATTCTGTGGGTCAAACATGGCGAGTGCATGGGAAATTCCCAAAAAACGAAGCCATGGCTTGGTTTATCAATAAAAGGTAACTAATAGTTATAGTAATTCATAGTTTTAATAATAGTTATAGTAATTCATTAATATTCAGCCCCATTGGGCTTTTCATAAAAGGTGTCCCCTGGATGTTCGACTTTGGTGGCGATGGTTTCTGGCGGTGAATCCCACTCTGGCAAAGACCATTCTTTATCATGATTGGCATGATTTAATGATTCCCATTATGAACATAGTGGTTGATTAAATTTGATTAAGCATAGTGGTAACTATGCTCATTATACCATGATTACCATTACCAGTATTAGCGGTTCATAGCGGTGATTAGAACAATTGTCAGCATTAGTGATTCATAGTGTTTGATTTGAACTAATAGCCATGATTTAACCATAATCAATCATTATGAATCATAAGTATTAAAACTGGTTGGTGGTTTCAACCCCTCTGAAAAATATGCTCGTCAGTTGGGATGATTATTCCCAATGTATGGGAAAATAAAAAATGTTCTAAACCAGCAACCAGAAAATGTATTAACCATTGGTATCATTGGTTGCAGAAAGTGTCGCACTTAGTAAACTCTGCCATCATAGTGAAGTGCGTTCCAAGAGCGTGGCATTGAATGTGTTGAAAGTTTTGATGAGCTAGCAAATACCCTCTGGCAAACTGTCACATTTCGACCTGGAAAACCACCCATTTTTAATTGGTTTCACTAATCTTCCAACCAATTCATGCCAGGGTCATGTGAATTTACTGGAGGGTAAGCCAAATGGTCAATCCAGGAGGCGGCTCAGTACAGAACAGCAAGGGATGGTTCGCAACATAGCAATTTGTCGAACATCCCTCAAAGCCCTGAGGATTTCGACAACCTGATGATAGAGTCCCTGAGGATTTCGACTTCCTGAGGATTTCGAAACCTCTTTGTTTATCGCATTTTTCCTTCACTGAATAAACACAGAGTCTCTTGCAAAGGTTTGGGCCCAAGGACGCAAAACCGGATCGATTAACTCTGTTGATACTTCAGAGCATTGCTGGCAAAATGTGATATATATATATATATATGTACAATATATAGTGTATATATATATATACAGTGTATATGTATATATAATACAGTATATATATAATATCATATTAATTAAGTATATATTATAAACTACTGCTGAAATGGGTACCCCTCTGTTGGTAAATTGGTGGTCTATTCTTAGATTAACCACATTAATCTTGATATCTGGTGGGATGGTGGTACTTCCGTTTGCATGAAAATATATCAGAATACCCCCAAATCCCATACTTAACCATTGTTTCCCCATAAAAATAGCAATTTAGAGGTACATCCATTTCAGACACACCCAAATCTCATGCTGCTGGTTAGATAAACCCCATTATATAAATCACCACACATCCCCATCAACTTGATGGTTAATTAGCCGTATGTAAACCATGGCGATATGGGGGTACAGCCCATTTCCATATACACCCAAATATCATATCAAGTTGATTATATATATATACATATATATATATATATATATTCCATTATATTCCATTATATTCCATTATATCCCATTATATCCCATTATATTTCATTGTATCTCATTATACATCATTATATCCCCATCATACTTGGTTTCATACCCCTATTTTGGTTCGTTAAATACCACCAGATAGTAAGTATTTTGTATATATCCCAAGTTACATCTGGTGTTAAAATCTGGGATAAAAATAGATATGAATATTAGATAACTATGATTGTCTAAATAGATGTACATACACATACATATATATAATATATATATATATATATATATTATACATATTCTATGTACAACTGTATATTCATACTATGGGATATATCCCAGCTTGATTACAAACCACCTGAGCAGTGTTCAAAACCCCAAAGACCCTCTGGCAGTTTAACATCATAGCTATTGAAAATCACCATTGGAATGGGCAAATCATCTGTAAATTGACCAGTTTCCATAGCTTATGTTAAATAATCAGATGGTATATTGGATGGCAATAATTCCCATAGAACAAATCATCAACCACCATCTATCTGTAGATTCCCAGATGTTTGCTGATGAAAACCCTTGTGAATATCATAAAACCACCATGAATGAATTATCACTAATCACTTATATTCAGTTCGATCCCCATATGTTCATGGTTAAAAGATGTTAAAAGTTTCTCAAATAATTAACGAACTACGCATCATCTACAACCATTGTATCCCCAATATAAACCCGAGTGGATCGAAGTGCCACAGGCACTTCACCACTTTGGTCAACATCCACCCGGTGGACTTCTCCTGTCGCCGTAAAGTTACCACAGCACGGGGAAAAAATGTGGATTTTCTTGGGACGTTCTTGATGTTCATGGGATTTTCTTGGGATATTTTGCTGGGATTTTCTTGGGATTTTGTGTGGAGTATTTTTTAATGGATATCTACGGATTTATACGGCGGGGGTAATATTGGACTACTATGGATGAATGTCGGACGAGTGAAGTAGTGGATTATGGATTAATATGGATTGATGCAAGGGAAAATCTACACAAAAACATGGTTGTTTGATGTTGTTTGCATGAATAATTAATATTCTGGGGGCTACTGTAAAACCAGTGGGGAAACTAAGGGAAAGAAGAAAGTTCATAGGCAAAAACATATCAAAGGATACTGGTAACCACAGAAACATGAGGATTGCGTAGACAATCGGCAATTTCGTGCAAGACGTCATATGGTCGTACTCAATCTGCAAAATAAAGTTGTAAACACGGATTTTCATAAACCTTGAATAGTACCCTGCAAAGACTGTATGTTTCGCTCGGTACGAAGGCTTCCCCCATTTCTGGCACAAGCCATCAACATCATCAACATCTGACCCTGAAGAGGCTTTGACATTTTCCAATAATGTTAGTTCCTGATTAGTAGCTAGGTTCGCTATTGTGGCAAATTTTCTCCAAATTATTCTGAAACTCATGTATTATTTTCCAGCCGGATAAGCCCATCAAAGATGCCAGCTGTGCCGTGTCTTGATACGCTTTGTTGATGATGAAGACGATGACAATCTGAACATGGTGGATGTTCGGCGCCAAAACCACCAAAAATGGTGATTCGAATAGGGAAAATCATGATGATTAACATTAAAGATGGTGATTTTCCATAGTTTTTTGTATGTTTACCAGAGGGTAACTATGATATGTTACAATGGTACATGTATTAGTTATATAGTTATATCCATATATTAATGTATCCATACCTGCTTGGTGGTGCAATAACCATCTTGAAAAAAGATGGAGTTCGTCAATGGGAAGGATGACATCCCATATATGAAATGGAAAATAAAAGCCATGTTTGAAACCACCACTTTATTCCACTTTATCTAAAGCGCTGTCAAAGACGCACGTTGACAGCCCTCTTTGGGGTGCCATGCTACGCACTTGTAAGCCACACAGTTGGAAAACGATCGTCGCGAGCAGCAAACGGTAATCCTTCTATGACTTTGGACGTTCTTTGGACCCCTGCCGGGCAGAATGAAAGTATCCACTCATCAATTGCATCCACACGAACAGGGCTCCATGGAAGAGCCAAGCAACCTGTGTGAAGAAACAACGACCTGGAAAAGGGTCTGCAGTAACGATATGTGCAAGCATGGCCTAGGTGTCTCAGGCTTTCTTTGAGTACCTTACTGAACCACCGCACTCGTGTCTGGAATGGCACGGCAAGCATGTCCAAGTGAGGTGTGCATCTACCAGCTCTCCATCGATCAATTTTGGTCGGTGCTAACTCACCAGATTTCAGGAAATCTATGTACAGCTGGTACTGGGATATCCAAATGACCTCATGAGAACTTTGGAAAGTGGATTGCCAAAACCAAGACAACATGAGCCTCACAACTTCATCACCATACCACCTAACCGCCTGTGCAGGGATAGCTAGAGCCGAAACAGGTCTCCATGCATCTGCCGGGACAGGCGGGGAGGTAGCCACATCATCCATGTCGTGATCAAGTTTCCCATCATCATTGCGAACAACCGCACGGCTAATCCGCAAAATCACCTGTTGAACTTCTCTCGAAAGTCGCATACATGCAGTAGTTGATGCCACATGCTTGTCGAAAAAGGACCAAAAGCTCGCAGGGCGTCGCCACTGAGCCAAATTCGCAGCACGATCGGCAAAGGCATTATACTTACAGCACCATTCTTCAAGAGGAGTTCTTGCACTGGAGATATGCAAATGAGCAGTTACCTTGGTTATTACAACCTGGCCAGGACGGAAATCACTCAAACACTCATGGATGCACAGCCACAGGTCAGCATGGGCACTATTGGGCTTAGGCTCTCCACCAGCTAGAAGCTTACGAAGTCGAGTGACCACCGCTTTACAATCTGTCCATAGAGAAACTTGTCCAGTCTGCTGCCTCATCACCTGTAGCGCACGGAGGACTGCAAAGATCTCAGAGCGATAGGAGCTCTGCATCATTCCAGGAAGAGGACCAGAATCTAAGACACTCCCATCAACAGGACCAGCAAAATCCGCCAACACAATGGCCCACGCTGCCAAACGGCAAGTAGGAAAGGCCTGATTCATACAGCTACCATCCGTGAAGACATGGACATCACGCATCTGATCAGCAAAAGGCACCGCAGGCGGGACATGCAGAGCATCCAAATATTGTAACCAGGCAAACAGTGTATGCGGTCGCACACTCCACCCGTAACTGGTTAAAAAGTCCGGGGCATCAGGAATAAGCTTCCAAACATCTGGGGAGACATCAACCCTTTCATGTTGAAATTGGTCACACACCCAAAAACGATGAAACCTGGAGTCAGTACAGGCACAGTATGGGCACAAAGTTGAACCCCCTTCTTGGCAATACGACTTGGCATCCTGTGTAATGTGAGATCCGTTCAAACATCTGTGAAATAATTCCTGATCTGCAGCAGAAATAGAGGCCAAGAAGGCTCGTGTATCCACCGGATCAGCAAAATGTAAATCACGAAGACCTGGACGGTGGACAACTTGTTGCGCCACCACACATTGCCACGCCCATTGCGCCCGAAGGACAATTTCAGCAATGCTCACATGAAACAATGAGAACACACCAAACATGTCATGGATCTTTCCAAGAGCATCAACATGCCACCCAAATGTTTGCAACCGAGAAAGTAGAGTCGAGGTTATACTATTCTCAGGAATCACCTGGGAGCCAGAGGTCAACTCAGTCATTGCGTGGCAAACCTGTTGCCGGTCACCGCAGTCACGCACACACCTTATAGTTTGAATGATCGACCAAAATTCCGGATCCACAAGGGGGTGCTCCACCATGCCAAAATGTACCCAAGCATTGGACCCAGCCCAATCCGCATCTAGGCCTTTCAACGCTCCAGTTCTCAGTGAGTGCATAGTGGCATCACTGACTGCAGTAGCCGCAATGGCATGAAGTGCACGCGGCCATGCCGCAACCAGTAAAGCCCTTACCTTTGCTCTGTAACGGCATGCAGACAATCGAAGACGCGGCCAGAGCATCACCATACCAGCAATCCGATCCATCAACGTTGCATTTGTGTGTTTGCGAGAGACTTGAACATGAGCACCCAAGTTCTTGGCAGCCAAAACAACTGTGAACCCCCCACTCCGCAGGCATTGACGCCCCTGAGGCGTGACAGACCATGCATAAGTTTTCTTGGCATCCAATTGCAAGTCGACTGCTTCCACAAACTGGTCAAGGCATCGCTTAGCTCCAATGATCATGGAGCTATGAGAGCAAAGGAGCTGCCAATCGTCCACGTAGGTCAGAGCAGTACACAGGGGAAAAAAGGCTTGCATCCAGAGATGGAAGGCATGGTCAATGAGGACCATGGCAACACAGCTCAGTCCACACCCTTCAGGGAAGCCCGTGACACTTGGAACACCTTGTGTAAGGGAACCACGCAGCAAAAACCTTCTTTTCATTTGTGAAAGTGCACCAGCCCACGCAACCAACATGTGCCCTGGAAGTCCAATATGGCCAGCAATTTCAAATACCGCAAGGCGCGGGATCATGTTAAAAGCTTTTTGCAAATCGGCAACAACCCCAGTCAAATCAATGGAATGCAGAAAGGAGTGTTCGACCGTCCACAACAATTTTGCCCAAACCTGTGCCGCATATCTACCAGGCCGTGATCCATACAAGGTATCAGGTAAAATGGAGTCAAGGGTGGAAAGGGCATGTTTGGAGTGAAAAGAGCTCCAAATGCGATACAGCAAACCAAACACAGTGATGGGGCGGAAATCAGCTGGAGTACCTGGGCATTGCACCTTGGCCAAGCTAACAACCCTGCCGTCGATCAACTGAGACGGCCAACATCCAGTTATCTCACTTTGTCGAAACATGTCACAGAAGGCAGAAAGAACCAACTCAGGCATAGACTTCAAATCAGCTAATGTGACACCATCAAAACCAGGAGACGTGGATTTCTTTTTGCAGCGCACAATTTGCCGAACATCAGAAGGTTGCATCGACCCCCACTGAGCATGAATCCGAGGCATATGTTGTTTGGCAAAATTCGTGATCACGTTCCATCTTTCAGGTGGAACTTCAGCATGTCTCATCCACCGATCCCTCCAAACCTGGACAAACTCTCTCTCCAGGTCAGCATGACTTCCAACAAAACGTGTCTGGCGAACTTCATCACCAAGTTGGACACCCGCAACATCAGAAGCCCAAATGGCATCATCAGAGTGATGAATCACATCAAGAGGACGACCGGCGCATGCGATCACAACATCTGGCCGAAATGAACACGGCGAGTCCAACACAATCAACCCTTCATCAGGATCAACCGATTCCACCACAGCCCGGATAGGTTGCAGCAAAACGTCAACCCCTGGTACTGCAGGTGGTCGGATGTCCGCAAAAACCAAGTTTGGATTTTGATCCCTTCTGTAACGGGCATATTGCCGTGAGGACCGTCGCAGCTCCAACTCAAGGTTCCTCACAGCCAGGACCATTGAGTCAAACATGGCAATGGCAACATCATGATTGGGTGGAAACATCGGACAACATCCAGGAGCCCCACCTGTCTTGAACTTCATGGTCCACCACCAATCTGCAAACGAGGTATGAAAACCCTTAGCACGAATGACCGCACCCCATGCTTCAGCTTTTTGGCTTCCTAACTGAGGAGAATCATTTGTGGTGAGTCTTGCAAAGGCCTGCAGACGACGAGCCTGTCTCATCCATTGGGAATGCCGAAGAGAAGGACCAAAGTATTCAGGCTGAAAATCACCCTTACGACCAGCTTTCACAGGGGCAAACTTGGCCTGAACCTTCTTTGGGGCTAACTGGGCAGCTCTACCAAGCATCCGAGAAGCCACAGGGCAGGGGGACTGTTCACAGGCAGAAGATTCAATGTTCTTCCACAACCCAGCATATGCAGCGGTCATGTCTCCATCAGAGTCACTCCAGACAACGTTCTGAGCAAAATCCCTAGGCCAAGGTAAGGAATCAGGCATGGGCCAAATCCAGGTTGGGGGTGCAAGACGCAGGGCACGAAACCTACCAACCAAGACAGAGTGGTCAGGCCATACGTCAGGCAAAACTTCAACACTCAGCAGCAAATCTTGCAATTCAGGAGATATATACAAGAAATCCTTTCTGGTGCGCCCCTTACAGGTAACCTGAATCGGTAGGCCCCATTTCTCCAAGGCAACATCCTGTATGTCACGGAAGCCAGCTTGAGTGAGGAGACCAAACACAGGCAGGCTGTCTTGAACCACATTCCAGTCTCCGGAGATGAAGCGTGGGCCAGAACAAAGGTTACAGACATGCGCCACCACATGATGCAAAAGGAACTCATTGTTCTTCATAAACCTTGGATAATGATGACCATTTGGTTCACCATAAACAACTGCACCAGAAATCCAAGCATCACCAAGGAGAGTCGTGAAAAGCAAGGCTCTGCCCGAATCAAGCACCGGTTGAGGCAGGTCATGAGGTAAGGCACGAGTTGGATGTCTGGACAGCACTCCCACCCCTTTCCATGCAGTTTGCGAGGTGAGATTTCTGCGCAAAGAAGTTTGGTCAGTGATACAATACCGGTGGGCTGATTTGGCAGCACGAAGGCCAACTCGAAAACGTGAAACATCCTTCCCAAAGAAGTGGGTCTCTGACATCGTCCAAACATCCCCATAGGACAAATGCGTGTTGAAATAAAATGCTTTGTTTCTCAGCCCCGAAGGGTTGAAGGTTCCCAATGTAAAAGAATCAGCCTCAAATTGGGCAGGCGGCCCAGGGTTTGTGGCTTCCCCAATGCGAAACATACCAAAGACAGCAAGCACATAGAGCCAAAATCCACATCGACGTGCAGGTCGCTTCCAAAGTCCATGTTCTTTCCACAGCATTGAACATACCAAGGGGAACAAGGTCCAGAGATAGCTCATACAGACACACAACGGTAAGAGGCAAGCAAGCAAGCACATCCAACCAAAGCTGAGCGAGCACCAAGACCTCTCCCCACACCATCATTCCATAGGATTGTCCTCCCTTGGACGCTTCGAGAGGAGGTTTCGAATCTGCTGCATCTGAGACTCGAACATAGCTTGGACCGATTGGGTCTGGCTTTCCAATTGACCATGGAAGGTTTGGCTCTGTTGCTGGATTTGTTGCTGAACCACCGCAAATTGCTGGCTGTTTTGGCACGAAAAATCATTGAACTGGCCCTCCAAATTTTGATGTTTGGTCATGAGCATCTGAAATTGATTCTCCAAAGTGGAGAGGCGATCCGGGACATCATCAGATTCCATGGCAGTGGGCAAGCGAGCCACCACAGCGGCATGAACACGGTCCTCAAGTTGCTTCAAACCTTCAGCAGCATCAGTGACTGGTTGCAAACCTTTGCCTTTGTTGTATCCTCCCCAGGGATCAGCAGAAAGCCAGGGATCACTGTCAGAGCCCACACCAGCCGCAGCAGAACACAAGGTCAGGGTGCTTGCAGAACCAACTGACGCAACCGTTGGTGCTTTCAAGGCAGGGCCAACTTGCTTGTGCTTAGACACAACCACTTCGCCATGCGCCATGTGCAAGATAGGCTGGGGGGGCGGCACCACAGCTTGCAGAAGCCACATTGATCCACGTCCAGGCACCGGCTGGGTTGGCTGAAGAGCCTTCACCTCCCATCCTGATTGCTTCATGGCTTTGATGATCGCCTGTCGATCAACACCCCAAGGAAAGGGGCCTGCAAGGTACTGCATTTTAGGGCCTCCGGGCAAAAAGGCAGCCTCAGGTCTCAGGACCTGGTGCAGCAACTGCGCCTGGTCAGAGGCAACTCGCAACCCTCTTCTGTCACCTAAGCGAGCCAAACCTATGGCAGCCGGATTGGTTTGCTTGACATGAGAGAGCTCAGATGTAGACATCTTCGGCGCCCAGATCACCACAAAAGCTGACAACACCTCTTGCCGTCTGGAGTACGTGGCTCTGTGTATGCACCTGAGACTCCGCTCTGTGCAAGCAATGACTTCAGGATCACCATTGGAACTCGCAGGCAAACTGAAAAGATTTCAGACTTCGCAGCAGTGACCGGCTTGAAACCTGCACGGAGAAACTGTCTTCTCCACACATCCATGATAGGATCGCGCAAAGGCAGCTGCTCAGGGTTATGCCAGTGATCGCACTTGCAGTCAGTCACAGAGCACCTGGTCAGGGTAGGAAAAAGCTTCACCAAATGTTTGATGGGAGCAGTCACAAAGTCATCCCACGACATCAAGTACTCATCCCGGTACACCATGATCTTGACCGTAGCAACTTCAAGCTGATCCAAGGTGATGGCGGTAGGAATCACACGTTTTTCCACGAACCCTTGTCCAATCTGCACAACCACAGCTTCTGTCAAAAGAGGCTCATTGTTAGCTATGCACACACATGGAATCATCACCGTCGTGTGAGGCAACGCAGTTTCCAACTCAACTCCAACAGGCTTGAACACCACCATTGCGAGGGGGTCATTGGAGACCATCTTTCCAGCTTTCAGATACGGCAAGGCTTCATCATAGGAGATCAGCACCACACCAAAGGCAAGGGGCCCAAGTTGCTTAACAGAGATTTGAGGGACCGATTGGCCATCAGCATGAAAGACTCCCTCAGGCAACGCAAGTTTGACAGGGTCAACCACTTCAGGCAAGCTAGGGCGAGCAGCAGGCGCTGGGATTTTGAGGCGCTTACCCACAGGCAGGCTCTTGTTGTTCGAGACTACAGCTGCAAGTTCATCAGGCAAAAGGAACTGGAATTTGACATTGTTACCTACAGCTTTCAGGGAACGCCAAACGTTCTTTGAACTCAGAGCTTGCTGGACAGGGTCAGCTCCAATGGCATGGATGGCTTGTTGAGCACGCTTTTCCGACAAACCCTCAGGCACACCATGCTTCGCAAGTTCAGAAGCAAGGGACTTGACCAAACCAGCATTGCTCCCAGCACCCCATGCAACAGGACAAATGCAGCATTTGCCTTCAAACAAGGCCTGTACAAAAGCCGCTTTCATGTTCGAATGGCAATCACTAAGGGCATCCAAATCTTGTGGCAACGGTGCCGAAACCATGATATGGCCAATGAAAGCAACAGCCGCAGCACCGCACAGGTTGTGATCAGGCAGGTATTGTGGATGTTTATTGACCACCAATTCTTGAAACCCAAACTGATCCCGCAAAACCTCAAAAAGGGGTGTGGCAATTTGGTGGTCCACAACCCCATCTTCAAGGACATGTGCAACAATGGCCCGACCATGCGGGACAATCCACACAGGAAACCAGTGATCTTGGTGAAGAAAAATGGCCACAACGTGGAAACCAGCATCAGGGACAACCATATGGCGCCTACACCAAACTTCACAGAGCTGTTTACCAATTGAATCCCATGTGGAAAGAAGCAAAGGGTCCATCATCACAAAGCCTGGAATCGGAGAGAATCGGTCATTGGCAACATTTCGTGGGTGCTGCAGCATGTGGCTCAAATGGAACCTGATCTCATCATCTCCCCACATTTTGCCCTTTTCAGAAAGCAAGCTGATCCGTGCATCCTTGTCAATGCATTGATGTGAAAAGCCCCCAACAGCTTCAGGACATGAGGAGGGTCCACTGGGCACATCAGCGGAGGACTGTCCGGGTTCATTCTGAAAGAAATCCCCTCCATTGTCACCTGCACCCCAAACCCATGGTCGCCTGGCAATCTGACATGCTTCAACAGCTTGCAGGTAAACCATACGCAGGCGACTATGCACCATATCAGCTTCATCATTGCAAGTAGGCAACATGGAAGAAAAGACAGAATGATGCAGGAATGACATTGCCAACGCCCCACACTTGTCCGACGAAAAGAACATTCTTTGGTGACGCAAAATGGAAACATGTTTGAATCCAAGCATTTTTCCAAGAGCTTCGATGACCTCATTCAATTTCTCATGGGAGTGCGCAGGCAAGTCCCAAGTGGAGAAATGCAACGAATCACCATTCGGGGTCAACACCACTGGGATCCAATGACCATCCAATACGCAAGCTGACAAAATGATGACACCATCAGCAAATATTTCTGGGTGTGTTTCTGCCCAAAGGTGACACAACCTAGTTCCATGCTGTACCCATCCAGTCAAGAGCAAGGGATCCAACATCATACAATTGCGTTCAGGGGAAACAACACTGGAGAACCTCTGTGCAGTACGCATGTCCAGCAGCAGTCCAATATGATGTCGGAATTCATCGTCTGACCAAATCGCATCTTGGGCACGGAGAATGGCAGCCCGGTCACATGATTGCACAAATTGGTGTTTCAGCGACCACAAGTGCGTGGTGCTCTGCACACAAGGCACATGCAAATTCAAGAACTGTTGACCTGACAAACCAAGCAAAGGTGCAGCAGAGATCCAAGCTTCACAATCAGGCAATCGGACAGTCGGAGTCGGGCACTCACCAGCATCAAATGGGCCAAAATGACCATTCACAGGCTCTGGACCCTCAGCAGCAGGAACAGTCCAACTGGCAGTGGGGGTGACAATGGGATCATCAGCCAAATTGTGCATGAGATCCATGGGCAAGGGTGGCTCACCATCAGGGCATGCATGAAAAGATACCGCACAATCTTTGAGATCATCCACCAAAGGGTCTGGCACGGATGTGTCACTGGCTTCATCACATTTGATATACACAGTTTGACCCACCTGCAGAATCAGAGACATTGGGAGGTGCTTTCCTTCATGATCACAAACTTCAATCGTTCGAAAAGGACCAACCAGGCGCTTCTGTGCATCAATCAGCTGTTGAATTGTCACTTCTGCTGAGACCTTGATTACAAAAGGATTTGCAAGTTCATGTTGAAAAATGACAACACAACCTTCCTGAGAAGTCGGGTGCAAGACTTGCTCTGGCGGCAGCTGTGCAGGCCACGGAGTTGGGGCAAGCTCATTGGTGTCATCATCAATCACAGTCATGGGAACATCTTCAGGGGACTCAGCTTTCGGGACAACTTGCAAAACCTGGTTCGCCTGTTGCCTACGAATCAAAAGGTCCAGAACGGATGCAACGGAAACTGTACACGGGTCAAGTTCAGGCCAACGTGTCGGATGCATCAGCTCTGGCATGGACAGGTGTGAAACATCATTCCAAAATTGCATGAGGGCAAGAGTCTTTGGGTCATGGATCGGTTCAACATCTGACTGCCAAACTTGTCGACCTCTCATCAAAAGCCAGGCGGAAAAGGCCTGAATTTGTGCATCAGCTTTGAACAAGGTTGGAGAGCCTCGCAACTTCTGGATGCGCTCTTCAAGAGCAGCAAAAACCCAAGCAGCTTGCAACGGTGAAGCCATCTGTCCTGCAGCAGCTAAGGTCAAGCGGGGGTTCGGACCAAAATCCACAATGGGGTCATACCCACACATCATCATCACCTCATTTGGATGAACATGCCTGAGAATGCTAGGTTTGGTCTCGGAAGGACATGATCGAACAATACATCCAAACAAACCTTTTTCACGGAGGCGTTTTTCAGAAAGGCCAAACGCTCTGCATCCACACTTGCACGCAACCACTTGGGATCCCCACGAATGCAATGCGCAGGGTGCACATGTTTCAAAGTTGAGCATGTATCTGTGAAAGGAATCATTCTCGACCCCAAATGCACATCTTTCCGATTCATTCAAGGCAAGTTCATCTTCATCCCCAACATCCCATGGCTGAAGGGCAGGGATGATGTGTCTCACACATGTCAAGGCCGAGACCTTTTGCCAAACCTCCAACTGAATCTTGCCTAGGAAAGGTGATGTCAACAGCCACCATGCTCGGTGCCTTCTAGCCGGCCACACGTCTTGAAGGCTGAGCTCACACTGGGACATATGGAAACCGGATGCATCAAGGAAACGTTGGATCTCATCCTTCACAAAAGCATTTTCGGCCGCTGGTTGGACACATTCCAACACCACCGCATGAACCTGAAGGTAGAAGGCAGTTGAAAGAATACCCCGCAAGCACAAGGAGCGAGGGTCTTGTCCACCCAATTGATCCCCCAACTTCGAATACGGCTGACATGCAAATCCTGCCACCAAGGTGCCAGCCCCCTTTGAGGCTTTCCAAATCTGTTCAACAGTGGAAAAATGATTCACATCCCCACAAACCAAATGAGCATCACATTGCTGTCCATACAGTTTCAGAAACCTGTCGTTGAAATCCACTGCTACAGTCGGTCGGAACCCCATGACAGACATCCCTTGGTGCATGCCACCAAAACCAGCGCATAGCTCAATCACGTCGTGCATGGATGACCAGGAAGGTCGGTCATGACGAAACACATGGGAATGCTCATCAATCACCAAAACCGGCACTGGAAATTGCTTCTGAAAAACCACATTGAGTAAGGTAAAAGTATCACCAGTACCCTCTAACAGTCCAGATGCAAGGAAATTGGTCCCCTCATGCACAGAAACAAGCAAATGGGCTTCGTGGTCAAAATCCCAGCATTGAAGCCTAGCCACCAACGACAGTCTTTGACCCAGGTCACACGAACCAAAACGGGGAGGAAGATCCATCAAACCAGGTAAGCAAATACGACCCTCGTTCAGTAGCAAGCCACACCAGCTGTTAGGAGATTTGGGCCACCGTGGCTGTTTGAAACCACCAACCAGTAATGATGATTAACATTGATTAAACTGTGGATCAAATGGGGTACACGATTTCCAGACAAACCCTTCTGTTCAGAAGTAACGAACATCTTGATTGACAACTCTTACTTGTTTCAGAAATGTTGAATTAGTTGTATCCAAAAATTCACCAGTCAAACATAGTCAAACTCCAAGCATACGTTGTGGAACCAAAGTGGGGCCCTGAAGAATTTGGGAAGGTTTGGAACGAAAACTGACTTACAAGAACAAGTGGGTCCTGGTCTGGGACTAATACTTCGAAGACAATCAACGTCCTTATGATAATTATGTCGCTGCATTCACAATTCACAATATACATCATATCGTGGCATTATTAGCAGCCCTATGAAAACAATGCAATAAAGAACATCCGATTCTAAACTTGTAATAGATTGAAGCCTTTCTATTTGGGGACGATGATCCCATTTTTGGCGCTATCCCCTGCGCCGACTGTACGCCGCCCGCCATGTAGAAGGCGACCAAGGCTTGGATGCCCCAATACACGAACCTGCGCGTGAAAATCCCAATGTTGTTACAGGTAACAAGTATCTATATATAGATATTCTATAGTTATATATTGGGTTATAGCATATTAGTTATATATTGGGTTATACCTATAGTTATTGTATTAGGGTATACCTATAGTCATACCAATAGTATCTAACAGCAATTAATCAAACAAAACACATTTTGACATAGCGGAATTAATATATCAATTGGCATGAATTATGACTATAAGTTAATTACCAATATTGTTAGACGAGCTATGCCAATAGTAGTTATTGGGTTATATATACTACCTACAATAACTGGGGTTAGATGTTGTTCATAACTGGAAAAAAAACACCGTTAGTGCAATGTGTTCTGGGGACAACATCCCCAAATCCATTTGAGTTATCATAATTTTCTCTATTACGTGATAGCCATTTTGGGGATATATCCCATATGCCATATGCTCCATGTAAGGAATATTTACAAACATTTACCCTAAAAATCACCCAAATGTAGGTAAATATACCATACATGGAGCATATGGGCATATAGGTATCGTCTAATTAACCGAAAAAACGAAGAAAAACAAAACGATGTTTGTCTCAACCAAGGTCTCAACAAACAATAAGAAATAGGGGCGGATGACCAAAGCAATCGCGGACAACCGAAGCCGCAGGAGATCTCTTCCCAAACATTCGCTTGGTGAAAATCCAGGGAATCCGCTTGGTGGAAATCGGCCTACTGAATTAATTGTCCTCGATGGGGATCATCATCCCGTTGAAAGTAGATATTTCAAATCACTAATCAACCACTTATGAAACAAAAATAGACCCACTAAATTGTGGACTGGTCTTGTCCGAAAATACACTATCTGACTAGCCTCATGAAAAGTTCGGACATTTAGGGATAGTTGTCCCAAGTTTGACCTCATTCACCGTGACGTCGCGACGTGAGATCGGTATTCGTTTGATCCAGATCCATCTCAGTCTATGACTCAAACAAGGTGACTCCCCCAGTTACAAGTTGATAAACCCCATTACCCTCTGGATATTTAACAGTTCGCCATGGAAAAATCCACCATTTTCAATAGGTAAACCCAGGTAAACCATCTATTTCTATGGGCCATCTAAACCATGGCTATGTTAAACAACCAGAGGGTAACTGTAGTTATATTCCCCATAGGCTCAAACCTTAAGCAAGTTATCAGTCAACTTCGCTATCTAGAAGCTTCACCTTGTATCCCCTTTTATATTACATAAGTATCATTCATTACGAATTACGTATCTCAAAAGATTATAGCCCATATTATATATAATATATTATAAAGTTAATATATATATATATATCACATTCATATAAGTAACATATATATATATATATATATATGTAGTTGTATTATAAAACATTATATATATATTCTCAAAACATATTCAACAGCCAAGCCTTTGATATTGATTCACCCCCGTGTAGCTCATCTTTGTTCCGAGAAACCCCAAGCGCCGGTCCAGAATCCGCACGAGTTTCACGGTGTCATAGGCAAAGACCTCAAGCGTTTTGGGGTTGACAGGAGCCATGGCAGCCATGACGAGCTGATGGGTTTCCAAGAGCTGATGGAATTGAACTATCAATGGGTTGGTTTCAGGAAAAACTACAGGGAAACGATGGTTTTTACCACCATTTTTGGGGTTGTTCAGTTGCCCCGCATTTTTTTCTGAATTTCATATCTAGATATATCAAGTATCTTTGTAGGCAATTGTGTTACGGAAAATGAATGGTGAAAGCATCTAGTCGTCAATCTACCTGTCTCTTGCTGCAATCCATATCCTTTCTGCCCCATTTTTGTTACTCAATCACATCTCCAACATCTGCGTATGGGTCAAAACGGTCAAAACCCTGGCATCCTGAAGCAAAATAGCTGGTACATCAACCCCTGGCCCCCAAGCTTTGCTTTTCAAGGTCTCATCAGTCTCATCATCGAAAGCAACTGGTCGACTTTACCCAGTGACAAGGACAATCTGCTCGATAGGACCGTCTGTTCCAGCTGGTGGGTACACATCAAATCAAAATGACAACATGATCCAAAAGATTGTATTAAACTATATTCAACTATAATAGATCATATGACTTAATAAATCAAACTATGTCAAATCTTGTTGACTAAACTATGTCATTAAGTATACCAGTAGTACCGGACAAGGCGGTGGCGGAAGTTTCAAAAATAGGAAACCTATAGGAGAAATTGGTTGTTGTTGTTGTTGTTGTTGCTGCTGTTGCTGTTGCTGTTGCTGTTGTCGTCGAAGTTAGGGTAGTTAAGTTAGTGAAGTTAGTTAAGTTAGTCAAGTTAGTTAAGTTAATCAGTGTCTACTTTTTCGA
>Ga0126342_10001154_pt1 | contig 35442 bp, 25 predicted proteins | sample Cyp1metagenome_FD_92528 | JGI IMG/M metagenome (GOLD analysis project Ga0126342, IMG submission 92528) | Coral microbial communities from Lord Howe Island, Old Settlement Bay, Australia - Cyphastrea 1 metagenome | ecosystem: Host-associated > Invertebrates > Cnidaria > Coral ...
ACTTTTCGACCCTCCGGAGCCTCAAATCATTGGAAAAACACAGTGTTTCGCGACTTTCCTACCTTTTCGCGCATCTGCATCTTCTTTCTTCTGACTCTTTCTCTTCTCTGATCTTCTCTCTTCAAATCTTTCTCTTCTCTCTGCCTCTGCCCTGCTCTGCTTTTCATCTGTCCATATTGTCGGAAGTTTGACTTCTAAACCTCCTTCGGCTAGGATAATCTATGCTTCTTGCAAAGAGGTTTTTGTGCATGCCTGCTAGTTTCGAGCCAGAATTGCAAACATGACGAGAAAAACCTCAAAAATGACATCCCTTCGAGAAAAGAAAGGAAAAGGAATAAGACATAAATGCAAAACGGAAAAAAAAAAATCCGTTTTACCCCATTTCCTTTTTTCCATGTGGTTTCCCTTTGCAAATCCCCGCATGATAGAAGCAATATCATTGACATTGAGAGCTGGTACAACCATGTTAGAACCTAGGGTTGCGGACCCCCCGTCTACATTTGTCAAAAAAATTACATTAAACCCTAGGAAAACAATCCTAGACCCAGGTTTCTGGGGTCTAAAGTGAAATCCTGAGGTCCCTGTGTAGTAGTTGAGGGTATCATATATCTATATAGAATATATATATATATGGATATAAAACTATAGACCATATCTCCTTGCAGTGGTCGCTTGATTTGGTCTGACGGACTTGTGGCAAGGCTTACCAGTGTTTTGGCCAAGCTGGGCTGGGGGACATCGTTGCAATGACTGGTGATGGTGTCAACGATGCGCCAGCCCTGAAGCAGGCAGAGGCCTGCAAAATCACTTTCTTGGGAACTCTCATGTGTTGGTGTTTGAGCTGGAGCACTCTTATTGAGCGTTTCAATTCGGTCCCTTTGCGCCTTTCACATTGTTCAAGACAGACATGGCTCAGCAGCCGAAACTGCCCATGCTCAGCCCCTGCTTTGTTTGTCTTTGTAATGCGTTTTTTGCTATTGCCCATCATTTGCGCACAGACTTAGCTGAAGCGCATTGCAGCGCTTTGCTGTGCATTGCTGCGCATTGCTGCGCTTTGCTGCGCTTTTCCCACTCGAGAATGTGGCAGCTCCATGTGTGGGGGAAATCGGCTGCGCTGTCCGGGGGCCGCAGCTGTGTATCTCCTGTCTGCCTACGTCTGCCTTGAGTTCTGGGTGGAGTGGGTGCCTTTCGTTGTCTTCCTGGGGCTGTGGGTACTATGGATGCTGATTCGTAGGTGGCACAGGTGCCATGCGAATTGTGTCTGCCGAGGATGTCATCTGTGCCATGAGCATTTCATTTGTGCTTCTTGGACATTCATGGAAACGTGCTTTGTGTTTAGGAAGTCCAAATTCATGAACGCAATTGCTTGCAGAAAAGATTTGCAGTCTGTGCTGGTATAAGTCAATAAGGCCTAGGTCCTAGGTTTCGTTACGTTCTTTGCCTTTCGTTGCATTGACTTTTGCCACGCTCATGGGTTGCACCTCTCGTTTCAAGCTGCTTGTTTCTGGACTGTACTGTTCGGGGCACCATTGGTTGGGTGCAGTGTATTTGGTCGAAGCATTGGCACCTTGCAGCCTTGCAGTGCGAAAATAAGCGCTCCACCCTTGTGCTGCCCTGACCTCAACGGCCTCAGGCATGTTTATTTCATTGACGCCGGTCTGAAATATCGAAACAGACCGCACGATTTCATGGTGCTTTGTCATCTTTGTCCAGTTTCGTGCTCAGCTTGGCCAGTGCAATTCTATAGCTGGGGGCGTTGCCAAAGCCCTGGAGCGCGTACACGCAGCGAAATGGAGGCAGCTGCAGCTGAAGCACAGCACTGGTGAGACCGGTCTGCAGGGAGAGCGAACTTGGTGGACCTGGCGCATGCAATGTCTGAAATATCCAAAATGAAATTTCAAGATGAGAAACTACAAGGCATCGTCCGGTGTACTGCGTCAAGTGCACCAGTGGGAAAGGTTGTCCTACTCTGTTGGGACGAGACTTTTGCGAATTTAATTTGAGGCGTGAGCTGTTTTAGCTGCGGCTCTGCATGCCTGGAGGTGTTGTGTTTTTCTTCGAACCGCTCTCGTTCGAAAGCACTGTGGGTTGACCTGTTTCCCCCCCATCGACACAACTCCGCAAAGTTGAACTCCCATCATAGAAAGAATGGAAAGGATTCTTCAAAAGGTACTTGACAAATCTGGGTAGAAGGCCTGTGCGACAGACCTAAGAATGCTGTTCTTCCTGCTGAGATTGATTAAGAGCAGATAAAACCGTCGTCAAGATATGTCGTATCAATTTGGAAGCTGGATTTCAACATTTTTCTAAGCTTTCTGTTTGTCAAATTTGGTCGCCGTGGGTGTATTGCTGCGGCTGCTAGAGCATTTGCTTTGCTGCTTCGGTCATCATGTTCAGCCTGTTCTGTGAAGGGCAGTCACTTTCCGCCAAGATCCTTGTTCCGCTACCATGTATCATTTGCGTTGATGCTTGTCAAAACATTGCTGGCTGTTGCAAGAAGCAAGAAACATTTGGCGCACAATGCAACTCTGCGTGTGAATTGGGGAACTGGGTGAAGGTGTGTCGACTGAATCAATTGGATCAATTTGTGTCTGGTGTACCTCAAGTTCTCTCTTTGGTGCCCCAACATCCGCTGTAATCTGTGGAGGTTGGTATAGCCATGGGTATACGAGGCACCTCTGTTGCACAGGACACTCGGCTGCTCTACTTGGTCGTTTAATGATGTGTACATCATTTTATATAAATCATTATAACCTTTGGCATGCTCTTGGCCTTGCGATAGTTTTGAGGGCAGGGAAAAAGGCAACACTATATTCTCTACACCACAAAAAGATGAAACATTACAGAGCATGCCAAGATGGTGAGGACAGCGTAAAGATTGGATGCAACAAGACAGATAAGAAAGGTTAAAGAGAATGTAGATGAGAAGAGGCTCCAAGTGGAAGGGTGTGCAGCTGTTGTGCTGCGACAATTTGCGCCAGCAATACTATTTGATGGCTGCACATCATGGAATCTTGATACACTCGACCTAGAGATGATAACCACATCTTATCGTTCTGGCCAATGCCTTTTTGCCTCGCAGAATGTGTCAAGACCTACGTGGCTCAACAAGCAGTACACGCACTTCAATTTTCAGAACAGGAAACAACACAGCCAGAAGAAGCACCCGCAACCCACATAGCAACAGTATTTTTTCACAGCACTGACAAGAAACGATCGAAACAGTTGTCCAAGAAAGGGAGAGAGAGAGAGAGAGAGATAGAGAGAGAGAGAGAGAGGGAGAGAAAGAGAGGCGACGAGAGTCACTTGAAAATCGGCAACCTTACGCTTGTGCAAGACATGTTTTTCCAATTTGCCTTTGACAGTACACTTATTAGCCGAATTGTTTGAAACACGAATTTGAAGCTTCATTTGCGGAGAGATGCCTCCAGCGAGAACGCCCTTTCCCTAAACATGTCACAAAATCACCTTTGCAAGTTCATGTGGTGAAGCGTGGTGAAGTACTTTGGAGCCACGCATGACTTCAAATTATATATTTGAAGTTATGGTGTTGGCTTGACGCAGGGCATGCATTCAAGCTTCAAATTTGAAGACGTTTGGACCAAAATTGCAGTTTTTGCGTTTTGAAGTTATCATGACCAAAAACAAATATGTATATTTGTTGCATTTGATTTCTGTGGTGAAGTCTGTTGAGCGTAACATGTCAGTTGCAGCAAACCCAAGCCAGAACCTGGTCCGCCGACATGGGTCGTTGTTTGATTTGCTGACCAAAAACCCAGGGGCCCAAGTTATTGTAACACAAAAATTACAAAGACACAATTCGCTTTGAGTGTAGGTGGGTTAATTGGGTTAATTAGTTTAAAGCAGAACCCTTGAGATTCTGCAGTCCGACCTGAATGTTTGCTTTGGTCAATAGTCAATAGTCTTTAAAACACCCGGAAGCAGTGGGAATGGCGGGAATCCACATTGATGCTAGACCAGGATGCTGCGGATATTATTTTGCTGGATGACAACTTCTCATCCGCAAGAAGCTTACGGGAGAGCTTATCAAGTGGCATGAGAAAGTGACCGAATATGTACGACAGGTCACGCTTTGACACTTCCCAAGTTCCCATTTTGGCTGTGGCGCTTGATGCTCGTGACAGAGGCCATTGATGGCATGGAACAAGGCAGGCTTGCTGGCACCTTGACAGCCTGGAGCGGGGTGTGGTCCTGCGTTTCTTCTTTCCCTGGAGTTGTTGGAGTCGTTGGAGTTGTTGGGCATTAGGGACCCTGCAAACTCAAACTTTCAAGGTGACAATAAGGGCGATCGTTTTAAGAGTCGTACTTAGAGACATGTTCCTTGAGAAGCAATGTACCTGTTTAGTTCATTAACTTCTCTGCCATTGTTTCGCTATTGACATTTTTTCAGGGTATATGCACAATACATATAGATCATATAGCAATTCAAAGGCATTTTGTGTGATACATTATATATATAGTATAGATTCCCCTAAAAACTTGCCGTGCAGTTTGTCCTAGACGTGCAGTTTGTCATGGGTGTAAACAGGTAAGTATGTGTTCAAGATGGTTCAAGGTCTTTACCAAGCAATGTAGTGCAAAGTGGAAACAGGGGGCCAGTGAAACGAGCAGAAAAGGTCAATTTTGTTGTATCACTTTGCCGCTCAGTTATGGAAGGAAAGAGTTTTGATGCACCTTGACACTTCTTTTGATGAGTGACACTGGTAGCAAATGGTCAGAGGGAGCATACTTGCAGCTGTTTCAATGGTCAACGGGCCTATCCAAGTTGAAAGCGATTCTGATAGCACCTGCACTCACGAATTATACATCTAGTTTATCTGCACGAGGCAGATTCACCAGACCACACCGAACCTTGGTAAAGATATCCGTTGCCCAGGTGAGAACCTTCAAAAATCCATCATGTATACTCTGTGCTCAAAACTGATCCTTGGCCGAGATTGCCTGGTTTCTTCTTGGCTGGGACATATGAAGCCTTGATGGAATTCCCATGATTTTCCATGATGTTTCATCTTTTCATGGCGAAGCTGGTGGAAGGCCTCAAGTTGTGCCGGCGCTGATGGAAGTCTTTGGGATTCCCTTAGCTCTGGCAGCAGTGCAGGCTGGGCGTAGAGCCGCAACAGCACATTTGGCAGATGTACTTTGGAGATCTCCAACATTCTCCAACAAATCTTTGGAGATCCTTGGGTATTTTTGGAGTATGGTACGTTACGGACATCAGCTGCACATTTGGGAATCGACCGGACCTCCGACATTCGTCTCTAACCGTGCAGTTTACGAACACTTGTCTTGCCTCTCGTTTCTTCTGTCTCTTGTGTTGTGAGCTCCGCCAGGTATTGCTGATTGACATCGGAACTGATATTTGGACAGCTGCAACTTGTCACAACTAGTCAACTAGTCTTTTAATTTGCTGTGATCGATTTGGTCATAATGTCACCCAATGGAAAAGAGGCTACTGATGTCTACTGAGTACAGTACTTTGACAGGCATCCGTTCTTGTGTTAAACTTGCTGTTTGGGTGAGGTGGCTTTTGCAGCTCAGAAGCCAGAGGTTTCGCTGATGAACAGACCTCCACGGCACCCACAACGTGCTTGATTCTTAGATTTGGCTGGAACTGCAGATGGGCTCTCATGTCCAACTGTCACTGAAGTATGTCAGCTGAAGCTGGCATTGAGGACTGGATGGTTGGCCGTGAGATTCTAGCTTTCAGCTACTGCTATATTGGTGTGTTGCAGTGTTGTTTCTGCGTCTTGGCTCTTGGTGTTTGTAAGAAGTGCAGGAACAATGCGTCACAGTCATCCGAGTGTTTGGTATGTTTTTTCGTGTGGTGACAGCACCTAGGACCTAGTGACCTCTTTGTCGTCCAATGTCGTCCATACCTATTTTCTGGTTTTCATAAGTGGAACAACCAGCGACTTCACTGAGGTTGGTTGATGTACTTCATGCTGACCCCAGGCATTGGCAGAATGGTAAAGGAGTATGAGCCGGTCAGCGACTATGGACATCAGGATGCTGCATTCCGTAGTTCACTGAAGATACTGAAGCTTGAAACACCGAAGGACAAAACATGCATGGCATGCCGGCATGAGTGGCCTTTTGGAAGGACCGCGTAGTGGAACGAACTGGTATGCGGCTTGGTGGAAGAAGTTCAGTAGAAGTTCCCGGTTTGAGCTAGACAGACCAGGATCATAGTCTTGAAAGGCCAATGGGATGCAGAAGAGAACGAAGACAACGGCACACAGCAGCACTAAGTCACTAGATTTGAAGCTTTCGAAATGGCCTGGATGATTCCCATACCCACCGTCCGTAATATGTCCCTGCTATATCCTACTATGTCCCTACTATGTCCGCGTTGTAGAGGTGCAAATTGTTGCGAGCTTTCCTGGCCCCGAAGTCGCACAAATTTAACACATGACACCACAAGGCCAAAAGATATCAAAAGCATCTCCGATATCTCCGAGGACTGTCTACTATTGGACACTGGTTCTAGGACAAGTAGCAGCTGCCCTCTCCTCAACCACCAAGAGCCAACCACTTTTTGGTGACGGTGCTGCCCTCAATTCAACTTATACGCAGTCCCTTGGCTTGTGTCAGCGAGACAAGCATGCAGGTCATGCACAAAGCATTGCAAGCAAGGTGGCTACGGGTTGCCAAATCACTTGTTGAATGTTACGGTGGTGCTCGAACTCATTCTCAGCCTAGCTGCAACTTGGCCACATTTTTGGCAAGGACCCAGGATATCTCTTGTGACAGTGTTCCTGTGCACGTTTCATTATTGCTGTCACATGCTGCAGCATGCAACCGAGGTGATGCATGTGGAATGGACCCGAAAATCCTTTGAGTACTTCAACTCAACGAGTTGAGAGACTGCACTTTCTTTTGACAGTTCCCATCCTGAAAGCGTTGAGCATTGGCTCTTCGTTTATTTTGCTTTTCCGCATAGTTTTAAATAAGTAATACTGTAATATACTGTATAGTAATATATGGAGATAGGCGTTCTTCGCTGCTGGAGAGCTTTCCATCGTTACCTTTGACGCACAATCCCGGTACAGGATGGAACTGCTTCCAGCTTGGCTAGAGGCTTAGCAGCAGATGATGGAAGCGACCAGAACAGGAGCTTTGTTGCTGTTAAGAGGAGCTCCCCATGCTTGGGCGCGAAGCTGCAGAAGCGGTCCATGTGGATGAGGTTCTTGTGGAAGTTTGAAGATTTGCGTTTCCCCATTCCTTCTTTAACCGGGGACGGAGTCGGACAGAGTCCTGTTTGCAAGACTTATTTTTTGGGTCTAAGAAGCAACTCTCTATTTTCATGTTTTTAAGTCACCCTGCACCTAGTAAGCGGAAAAAAAGAGGCCCACTGCTGCACCCATTGGAGAAAGCCATCGGTTGGTCAGCAGACATTTCCGTGTTTGACTTCAAACTTGATTGCCTTGGGTTGTGCTCCGAGCGGAGAAAGAGTGTCAAGCAGGCAAGTGAGGCCATGAGGGGAGGGCAGGCCTGGCTTGGTGACGATATGGACCAATCATGCAACAGGATGCCACAGGATGCCACAGACAGGATGCCACAGGATGCAACAAAGTCTCCCTCTCTCCCTCTCTCTCTCTCTGTCTTGGACATGGGTTTGCTATTGATTTCTGTGGCATGATGGCAAATCAGAGCTACGGTAGAACACATAAAGTGGTCTCAGTTGCGAAATGTCGTAAAGATACTCCAAGAGTGCCCTGTTTCAATGCTGCAAGCATGCGCATCAAGGACGTTCCTATATAGAAGAACACAAGACAAGTCCAACAAGCTCAGGGTCCTTAGGGTCTAGAAGACAGTGCTGTTGGGCACACAGTTGGGAAGTTGTATCACTATGAACGTCACCTTGCAGTCACGAAAGCTCGGTGACCAGCTCAAGTTGCTTCTTGCACTAGCAAATCAGTTGATCCCAGCCCAAATGCGTCCCCCCAAACTGCGCACAGCAAGCTAAGATCCAACAAAATCAGCAGCTCAAGATCATCATATATGAGGACTACATGCAAATTTTACGACAGTGGGCAATCAACGGAATCAACAACGGCGAAGCCCCATCGCTTTTCATGAAAGCTAGCTTGCTAGCTGTTGTTGGATTTGCTCTAGCAATGAATTGGGAACAGACTGGATGCAGCTTCTTTGGGGCCCCGACGTTCGGCATGATTATATAATCATGTCGAAATGTGCCCCCCCCCCCCCGACCCCCTCCCAACCCCCCTCAAAACCGGCTGCATCCACCCCGCTGCGTCCGCCCCGCTCGGTCCGCATGCCCGCGCACACACATGCAACGTAATGCATGCAACGTAATGTAATGCAATCTAAGCAAATGTATATATATAATATATAATCTAATGTAATGGAATCTAATCTCGTGCAATCTGTTCTAACCTATATAATGTAATGTAACCTATTGCAATGTACTGTAAATCTAATCTAACCCATTCTAATCTAATTTAATCTAGTCTATTGCAATGTAAACTAATGTAATGTAATGTAATGTGATGTTTATTCTGATTCCTCAAGAGGCCTGCGTGAAAACATGCCAGGTCTTGGCGAGGAATGGAAGATGCGCATCTTGAGACTCCCGAGCATTTCTTGCTCGATGGATGTATGCTAGGATGTCAGGGGGAGGGCTGTGGAATGCATGCGAGCTAGGATATCATGATACGCTGCTGTTAGTGCGTCAGCAACGTTGAATGGTAGTTTATTTCAGTTCAAAAAATGACATTCAAAGGGTCGCACCACATATTCTCTCAATACACATCCCTCCTTGCTCAACTAGCTTTCGTCCCCTTCCCTTTGGCCTCAGGTCCTTTCTCACTCCATTCCACTTCCTTCAGACTCTTTCGCCTTCCCTCCTTTTGGTTTTGCCATCATGCAACACCCTGCAACATCATGCAGCATCCTGTCATGTCCCCCCTTTCCATTTCCTAAGGGCCTCAAATTGTTTCCTAACAAGCTTCCTGCTGAGGTTCTTGTCTCCTAGTCAGCCAGTGTTTGCTGAAGGTCAACAACAGCTGGCTGTTCACGTTTCCTACTTACCCCACTCGCACAGAATGTGGTCCCGTCATGAGATGATTTTCCCTTGCTTCTTCAGTCCTCCTTGCCTCCCTTCATGTCCGTCTCCTCGTTTGCTGTCGCAACATGAATTCTCCAGATGTTTCTCCTTTCTTCTCCTTTGTTTCTTTATTCATATATCTTTCTTGGATGCTGCTGCACGTTTGCCCTCTTATTTGTCTGCATCTCTTGGCTGGAGTAAATTCCGTGTCAGAAACTATCGGGTCGAATCAGCGTCACAGAGCAGCGTCCGGAATCAACATCCAAAGGTTCGGATCAGGGTCGCAGAATCAGCGCCAAAGACGATCCTGGATCAACATGGTGGATAAATTGTCGGGATAGTCGGGATGGTTAGGATGGTCGGGATGAGGGCTTCTTTAGGGTTTCTTTTGGGGTTTCTTTTAGGGTTTCTGAGGGTTTCTCTAGGGACGGACGGGATGGTCGGGATGGTCGGGATGGTCGGGGTAGCCCACAAGGTTGCGACCTATACTGTCCCGATCCAACCAATGCAGATTAAGATCCAGTCGCGCCGATCCGACCCATCTAGATTCCAATCCATCGACCCCGATCCAACCAACACCCCTCTTGCGATTAGCGGCCCACTAGGCCGTTATCACTGCATACCAAGAATTGCGACATGCACAGACACACACACACACAGCACCTACAGTAATGGGTTTGCCCAAATGGATTTGTAAAGGACTGTCATTTATTCGTGCTGCTTTCCATTCATTCGGTTCGTGGCAGCATGATAGACATTGACACAAAACAAGCTCTGAAAGTCAACATGTGCTATGGGAATTTGCTTCCAGACTCTCCCTTTCAAACATGTGGTGGCGCTCCGCTGTATTGGCCCCAAGGTCATTGATAATTCCGTGTATTGCATTGATCGGTATTCTGGCTATTGATGAGTTGCATTCTCAGCTGGTCAGGGGGATTGAACCAAGGTGTATGCTGTATACAGTTGTCCAAACTTAAGGTTTGGAACTGACTTTCCGCCTGAGGTGTCGCAAAAGATTTGGCCCCAAGCAGTTTCTGCGCCGATGATGCGCTCCACTGTTGGGTTTTGTTTGCTTCAAAACCTTGGGTATAGCCGGTATAGCACTCGTTTAGTAATGTAACGTCGGTTTGTCGTGCGTGCGTCATTGAAAGTCGGACAAAGTTGCCGACCCTGGGAGCACGAGCAGGGCAATTTTTTGCCTGTGCATGGCTGACATCGTTAAAAGTGGCTCTGTTTGATATGAGAGAGTACCTCAACAGTGGATTGCATATGGTTCTATTTTCATATGCGTGGCACATGCCGATCCCTGACAGCTCCATCTGCTTCTGTGGAAGATGTGGTACTGGAAAATACTGGAAATATGGTAAAGATGAAGATAGAGGTCGCTAGATATGTAGAGGCGAACAGGTAGAGAGGCAACTGGCTTTCAACCATTCCGCCTCAAACCACAGGATGGCGAAGCCAAGACTTGGCAGTATATATACGTATATATATATATAATTATATATATATAATGAAGTCTCAATGGAATCAATCAGTTGACTTCAGGCGTTGGCATGACCGGCAATTGACAGAAGAGTCCAGAATTTAAGAGAGAGACTGGTAAGGACTCAAGTCTGTTGATTCTAGACGATTCTAGCGGATGCTCGCACTTGTTCTTGTCTCTCATGGCCTGAATGGATTTGCACAAGATAAGATGTCCTTTTGTTCGTCCACCTTTGTGACGCAGTCTGAAGAACACTGTCCACGAATGTTTTCAAACATTGCTTTGGCAAGACAATTCTCGAGTGTTCTTTTGTAAATCCTCTCTCCTTCTCTCCCCCATCACCCAGGTGACATAACCCTGCTAGCTGTTCCTTGGCGCTGGCCTCTAAAGTCTAAATTGAGAAAGGCATGTGAAACCCTCGCGGCCCCAGCTGTCGCAGCCTTGCGCGCCCTGGGGATGGATCATGTGGCGACTTTGCAGCCATGCATCCTGTGCCATTTACTGTATATAGTCGCCAGTCTCATTTGGCCGATTTTCTCTCAGCTTGCACGATGCATGGAGCAGGTTGAAGTCTGTTTTACTTGCAACATCTTGCAACAATATCAACAATGATGATCTCCAAGTTCTTCCATCATCAGCGTCGCCTGGACTGTTCTTCATGGATCATTGATGCTACCCCAGTGGTGCCCAGAAGGCCCAGAAGGTGGCACAGAATTGAACCAAAGTGGGGGAATTCGCTAGGTCCTACTAGGTGAAATTGGACTTTACCGAGTACAACGCCACAATACAGTATTTGCCTTTGAATGACGTTGGCCTCATACAGTGGAGCATGAGGATGTCAATGCAATAGAATATAATGCGATAAGAGCTGGCGCATCAGTTTGCGCATGGCATATCCATGAGATGAAGGGGGGTTGTTTCCTCTTGCCCCCAAACTTGGCATAACCCGGCCGTCACTAACAGTTGCATAAAAGTGACCGGGACATGAAGGCATGTAGAGGTGATAAAAAGTAGACAGGGACAGACGTTTAAACGTTGACTAGAGGAACCACATGTTTTGTGACTTTATTTGACACATAGGATAAATAGGGAGATAGAGAGATGGCAAGACAAAAAATCAATAGGAATCACAAGTGGATAAGAAATTTCACGTCTTCATTCTTGTCTCACACACACATATATATATATATAGATAGTCTCGCTTTGTCTTCAGTGCTCAAGAGAGCTGGCACGTTGATGTAGAGCCTGAGGCGTGAAAGGGCAAAGGGCTCAGATTCAGAGGTGACAAAATGTAAAACGCAAATTGTGCAAAATGAAGCTGTGAAACCTCTAAAAACATCTACAGGGGCCCAGTGAGAACAATCAATAGTGACACCAAAGCCTTGGATGATCATATACAGTAGTATTTGACTCATTGATACTCATTGAATGAGTAGTATATGATTATGACTAGTATATGATTGCCTATTGGAGGCATTGTTGCATTGCAGCTGTGGCATTGTTTCTACAGCGGGTGCAGCTCTGGATGTCAAGGTCTATGTGGGTTTGGCTTCGGCTCTTGCTGGCTGCGGAAGTTGTAAGAATACTTGAAGCCTTTCCCTGCGAGGCTGTGCCCCGGGATGGAGGGCAACAACACAACGGCAAGAAAAGAGAGAGAGAGATAGAGAGAGAGAGAGATAGATAGATAGACACTTATGAACATATTATTAGAATTGATTTGGATGTTCACAGACAGGACAACCTTAGCAGCTCAGCATTTTCCTCCTGCTCTCTGCCTTAGACTGATCAGATGCCCGAGAACAATGGCTGCGAAACGAATACTAGTCGATAGTTGGACTTGGACTCTCGAGACGTATTGGCAGGATTCTTTTGCGCTCACCACTGTCCCAAAGAAGGTGAATAGCCCCCCAAGCAAGAAACGAATTTGATTCCAAGAGGAGTTGGGATAGACTAGAATTTCCAGTGAGCTTAAATGTGAACTTGGCGGTACAGTAAGTTGAATTGGAACTTGACTTTAATTTGAAATGATGTTGCCTTTGGATTTTGAGGAAGACCCGCAACGATGTGGAACTTCATCCAGGGTAAGCATTGTTCTTTTTTCCCGGCCCATTCCTGGACTATACCCTTTGTGCGCTTGTTCTGGTGACATATTGAAACAAACAAAATTGTAGTTACATTGTAGTTTCAGGATGGCATTTGTTGACTCGATTCTAAAGGTCTTCGTTCTGCACACCAAACGTCTGCTAAAAGAGCAAGCAAAAAAGGGCCGTGGAAGACCTGCGAAGGCATGATTGTTTGCATTCATTTTTCAATTTTGCTACGCACAACCGAAACCAGACAACAACCATGGCGAGCTTTCCCAAAACAGCGTGATGTTGTAGCTTTGGGAAACCATGGAAACCATGGAAACCCGAGAAAATCAGTTCAAACATCCCACTACCCGCTTTGAATGGCATCATTTTTGCAAGACACTTCAGGGTCAAGACGACTGCACGATCAAAGTTCGCAGGTGTAGTGTTTTAACATGAGTTCCAAGCAAGCCCGCAGGCACCTTGACAAAGAGTCTTTTCTGAACGTCTGGAATAATTCTGCATCACATCATGTCACCCTCGAGAAGCGGACTTTAACAGTAACATAAGTGTCAAGATTTGTCGCCTGGGTGAAATGTCGCTTCGGATAGCCTTCTTCAAAATACTTTGCGTAACTGCGTAAAGTATATATATATATATTAATTATTGTCTTCTCCTTTTAGTTGCCAGATTCCTTGACTTTGGAGCTGCAGTGCAAACTGTTTTGGACACGTACGCATACATATGACCATCATAATATGAACAATGAACCTGTTTGCACGCAGATCAAGGATCACTGTACGATGCATATGTGATTCGACTGTGCATACTTGCAGGCGTAAATGCATGACCAAGCGTGAGCATAAACTCCTCCGACCAGTCGTTCGCAACATTTCTTTCATTGCTCTTTCAGGGTTTTCTACTCCAGGCTTACTTTTGTCAGTGCATTTGGCAACACTACTGTCTCAAGAGCTGTCTAGGGGTGTTACTTCCAATTCTGCACGGATGATAAAAGTTCACCCCAAAGCCTGGCTGCGATGGAATGGTGTTTTGACCGCAAAACTGGTATCTTTGCGCACCTCAGCTTATGCAGCTTATGCAGTAGAAACACCTTCTGGTTCAATACCTCTCTTCAGTCCAGCCCCCTCTGAAATGTTCGTGAGGTGGAAATTTCGACAGCATGCCCCGATAGCCAGAGACTCATTTGAGCTGGTTTTCCAAATGGGCGACCATGTCCTCGTTGAAGTTGGCAGTTTCAAGCGGGTCCCTGGGCTTTCCCCAGTGGCCTGTCCGCACTCCAAAGCTCAATTTCCAAGCTCATTCAGTGCGACGAGCACAAGCATGACAGTCCTACCAATTTGCTGATCAGGCTTTAATAACCTTAATGTATGTATGACAGTCCTGCCTTCCGCTGCAGGTCCAAAATCTGAGCTTGCTGACTGCCTCAAGGAGCAACGGAGCAACCCATCATCGTCACTAATCAGAAATGTATTGAAATGTTCCTTTTGACTGAGCTGCCTCGACCAAGTGACTTTCTTCAGGACCCAAGTCAACATGAGACGCCCACAGACATTTCTTCAGAATGTCGGCGCCTGTGCCATGCACGTCGTGGGTGGCGTAGCATTGCATCGCAAACACTTTCTCATGCCTAAGCTGTGGATCAATGTTCTTTGCAAGGCACAGACTTTATGGCCTTAAACACAGCGTGTGTGGAAGAGATTGAGCAGCTCTGCGACGAGGCGCTGCGTTGGCTGCGTTTGCCATGTTGGCCGTGTTTCTACTGACTACGCGCGATTCAGACATTGCAACTTTGTAGCTGAAGAATTGGAGCAGAGGCCACCAAATACACAGAGCGAGTGCAGAGTGATAGCAGGAATTCTTCGCTGAAAACACAATGCCCTGCCTGGTGAAGTACCGTGCATCTGATGAGGAGCGCTTGATTGGATAGTTTTGTCTAAGCTGTGTTGGTGGGAAACTTTAACCCACATTGCCAGGCTTAGGCTGTGCAAGTCTACTTCATGAGCAGAGCTGTGTGCACGAGGAAATTTCAGACAAGTGTCAATCTGCTCGAGCCTCAGAAGATTCCCGACATGTGTAGAGTCACCACTCAGGTATCGCTTGATGAGTTCTCATGCTTAGTATCAATTGTTTGTGTTGTGACGGATAAAGGCTCAAAGGTGTCCATTCCCTGCACTTTCCCATGATTCCCAAGAGTTTCCCAAGAGTTTCCCATGCCTCTGACAAATTTCCCAAGAGCATGTGCTGTCCTGATTTGTCCTGCCAGAGGTGATGCAATGGGCCCTTCCGGAACCCGAGGTCGGCTCACCTAGCGGACCTAGGACCTAGCGCCTAGAAATGATTGAAACCAATTTCAACCATGGTAAAATATTGGAAGATTTGGACGCTGGAAGCATGGTTAGAAAACGTTAGAAATGTTCCAACATTTTCCAACCATGAAACCGGAATTTGGTAGCCAATCGGATCTGGCTGTGCTGTCCCCATCTGCGGGTGTTGCCCCAGGAAGAGGAGTCGGTCACTGATGAACTGGGCATGTCTGAGAAGGTGCATCATATCGATCTCCTCGGCAGCTTTCTCCACACCTTTCTCTGCATGCCTTTCTTGTCCTTTCTTATCCTTTCTTTTTCTTTCTAATCTTTTCCTACATGCTTGTTCTTCATAAAAGTTCTGCATCGTTCTCCTGCAGGATCGCCAGGAAAAAGAAGAGTGGCGAGAGAAGAGAAGAAAAGGGCGAGAAGATGCGATAGAAAGAATGAAGATGAAGGTGATTGGAACTGGTTTGAAGAACTTTGCGTTGCAAATTCAGATACATTCAGGATAGTTTTCCCTTCTTTGGGCTGGGTTGTGCAAATCTTACCAGGAGGCTGATGCAAAGAAGGAGCAGCTTACCACTGAGGTTATTCGTCATTGGTTTTGTGAACTTTTGAAAGAGCCACAGCTACAGAACCACTGAGTCCGCTGAGTCATTGGTTCGTTGAGGAGAAGGAGAGACGGGAGCTAGAGAAGTTCAAGGAAGAGAATCCTGAGGCGAAGTATGGCGAAGTGTTCCAAACACGGCCTGTTGGGACGCTGTAGGGACGGGATGTAAAGTCTAGGCCTCAAGTTTTTTGCCCTCCTTGTCTGAGCGTTGCCTTGCTTAGGCTTATGCAGACATGCTTGGAGCTAAGTCACATTCACAGAGAGGGGAGTTTTGGACTTTCCTAGCCTTGTCTTTTGAATGTGATGAGGCAAGCGCAAAAGAAAGAGGACGAGCGGCAAGCGGCTGAACAAAAGAAGCGCGAGCGACTTCTCAAGGCACAATGCCCATGGCAATGCACTATCAAATGCTGTGCTCAGCTTGACTTTTTCACGCTGCTACAACTTCTAAGACATACATGTGGGATTTGCTGTCGTCAGCCCCTCTTCGAAATGCAATTTGTGACTCTGACGTCGCCATTTGTCACTCCTTCCGAACTTACCTATCTTCCCCGGGCAAAGTTTCATTTTGTGGCATGTTAACCACCATTTTTTTTTCGGGCGTCAGCGTGTATTGGCCCTGTCGGTGATGTCGCATTTCGTCCAGCTCGGTGGCTCTGTGATGGATGGCATGAAGCTGCAAAGCCACACAGGAGTAAATCAATGTATGAGGCTTGAAGGAAGCAAGGGAGGAAGGGAGGGAAGGGAGCAAGCAAGGAATGATTGATTGCCGGCATGTGGGAGTGGATGAATGAACGAGTTGAGATGAGATGAATAGTATGACATGACTTGATAGGATGAAATGAGATGGACTGAAATAGATGCATTTCTGAACGACAAATGAACGGATGAACCAATGGGTGCATGGGTGAATGGATGAGGAAATCATTCAAAGATTGAATGAGTGAATGAGTGAACCAATTCAAGACTGAGTGGATGGATGTGTGAATGGCATGACATAAACAAAAGGAATTGATAAACGAATCACTGAACTGGAATGAAATTAAGCCAATGAAGGACATTAAATGGGCATAATGAATGATGGAACTTGATGTAACCAAACAGATTGCTTGAACATGCTTGAACCAACGGAGCTGTTGCAAAGCTGACAACACTGCGCTGTGCCACAACACATGGTGCGGACCCCAAGTGTCGCCAATCCTCAAGTGAACCATTTCCATATATCTCCATACTGTTAAGACTTAGTTTTTACATTTGATACCATTTTGACTCTTAACATGTTTTGAACCGGCCAAGAGAGAACTCCGAAACGCTTGACATTCCGCAATGCGGACCTTTCCTGCTGAATGGGGCGACCGTGATTGGCACATGTTTAAAAGACCGAGCTCCCTTGATTCCTGAGAGCAGGTTCCCTTCGATCCTGCCGAGCCACAAGACACATATGGCATGGATATAATTGACCCAGCTGTGCGGATCAACGTGCATTCAGTAGAAAGATTGTTTGAGCTCGTGAGGGGATTGTGTTGCTGTTCTGCTGCTTCTGGTGTAGTGACTAAGTGGTTGAGTTCGTCAGCATTGTTGTCCTCGGGAACGGTTCAGTTGAGATGCTTAATCCCTTCCTCCTAATACTAAACCCCCCCTATTACTAAACACGGCAGGTAGTTTTTAGATGTTTTTTGTATTAGGGGGGTATTTATTATTAGGGAACCCTATTAATAAAATTAAACCCTTAATAATAAAAACTATTTTTTCCGATTTTCAAAATCAATTACGTAAATTTCTTTATATAACGCAATTAAAATATTGCCAAAAATTGGATTTCGAAGCTTCCCCCTAATATTAGATTAAAACCCTTAATAATAAAAAATATTTTTTCCGATTTCAAAGTCAATTAAATTTCTTTATATAACGCGATTAAAATATTGCCAAAAATTGGATTTCGAAGCTTCCCCCTAATATTAAATTAAAACCCTTAATAATAAAAAATATTTTTTCCGATTTCAAAGTCAATTAAATTTCTTTTTATAACGCAATTAAAATATTGCCAAAAATTGGATTTCGAAGCTTCCCCCTAATATTAAATTAAAACCCTTAATAATAAAAACTATTTTTTCCGATTTGAACATTAATTAAATTTATTTTTATAACGCAATTAAAATATTGCCAAAAATTGGATTTCGAAGCTTTCCCCTAATATTAAATTAAAACCCTTAGTAACAAAAACTATTTTTTCTGATTTGAAAATTAATTAAATTTCTTTATATAATGCAATCAAAATATTGCCAAAAATTGGATTTCGAAGCTTCCCCCTAATACTAAATTTAAAACCTTAATATAAAAAACTAAAAAAATCGGACGGACCCCAATAAATAAACAATGCGGGGTGAACTTGTTTTTAGTATTAGGGGGGCAAAACCCACAAATGGTAGCTCGATTTTTAAATTGTTTTCTAAAGGGGATCAATTAAAAGTCAAATTGGTCAATCTGAAATTTTCAAAAATTGGAGATGGACACTAGTTTTTTAGTATTTGGGCGGGGTTTAGTAATAGGAGGAAGGGATTATTCCATTTTATTCCTGTAATTTGTTGAAGCTTTTGTTATTTATGCTTGGCGCGATTGGTCAAGTCGCCGCAGTTGTCCGTCAGTCCGATTTTTTTCATCCAAATTTCGTTCGGCTGCTCATCGTATCTCAATGTGAGCTTGTCAGATCTATTGCATGGATGTTTGCTTGTTTGCCTGTCTGTCTGAGTGTCTGTCCGTCTGTATAGTAGCTACACTGCACATCACCCAAGAAAGTATTGTATATAGGTGGTATTTGGATGGATTTAGGATAAAAACTTGGGAGCCGCATAGGCACATAGGTATAGTTAGTATGCCTCAGACTGAGTCGATTGTTCTGTGATGCAATTGCTTTGAATCCTCTTGGGGTATAGTTTCAACATCTTCTTTGCTCTCCCAGATTCCATCACTCTCCGCTCTACTTTCCTCAAAGAACAGGCTGCATGGGAGCGAAAAAGACGGATCGAGGCAAGTGTCTTGCGCCCCCCGTGAAGAATATCCAGGCCAAAACTTTAGCACCGCTTGTTTCAATGGAAGGCTGGCGAGGATCCAGATGCAGAGACAGGCCTCCTTCCCCACGCAGATCACACAATTGCAATCCATGAAGTCTTTGCGCAACTGAGTTGTTGCAACTGTTGGGTTTTACTGTCTTTCCTTTTCTGCTTTTTCAGGACCGGCACAGCCTTCCAGGGGCAAAAAAGCGAAGGCCAGTCAGTCTATTGGTCGTTTTGTTGATATTGATCCAAGATGGAAGACCCTCAACATGCTATTCAGCATGTCACTTGGTGTCACTTGCAAGTTTGCACTGCAGGCGGCTGGATCCTGGTATAGTACAATTGCCGCTGTCATCATCCTTGCAGTTCTCGGTGGCATTGGCTACATGGTTGTGACAGGCCATTTGAGACACTCTTGGCCCACATCAGAGCATTTGTACACACACACATATATATAATATTTATAATATACGATGGCCTGTTTGACCTGTTTGATTTGATTGCTGGTTGCAGGAACTGGGAGCAAGGGAGCCTCTGCAAGTGGCAGTGGCCGTGGGAGGGGCAAGAAAAAGAGCCTTAGCAGAATGATGTTGTGTTGCTTTGAAAGATTCAGAGCCATTCCTTTTGTCCCTCTTGCTTTTCCATAAGCATGCCATGAAAGAGGAAATGTGCTCCGCATCATGGCTTCCAAGAAGAGTTCCTTCTGACAAGAACATGCACGAAAACCGACGTTGCCATACGTGTGGGCGGTGGAATGTGACCGTGCGAACACGCTCAATGACTCAAGCAATCTCAAACATCTCAGACTCAAACCTAAATTGTAATGTTTTTGATGGTATTTTGCCAAAGCCCTGGATCCACAGCGCTTAGGAACAAGTGAGCAAGCTTGGCGTTCGTTGTAGAGTGGCCTGGAGGTGATTTCGATTGCAGACATTTGCGGACACATTTCAGGATATTATGGACCTTTAAAAATTAATGGTGGAGCACACACACACAGACACACGCACACTCACACGGTACACACGTGGTTGCATTGCAGTCCGCGGATAGAGCAAGTGGAAAGTGGGAGACTGTTGTTATGGGCTCATGACCTACTTGTGATGCTTCTCAGGCTTTTTTGGGAATGGTTTGTTGATATGTTCCTTCTGAGTATGGTGGCAGTGCGGCAGACTTAAAGCCAACCGACAGCCTAGCAAAGTGGATCAGTGTTGGCCACAAGTCGCCAGAGGGCAGAACCCACGGCTACAGCCCCTCCAGCCACAAAAAGGCTGGTGCCGTTGCTCATTGCGCACAGAGCTTCCTTTCAGCAACACTTTCGTGCACTTGAGGGACCTGACAGTGTCTTCCGCAGCTTGAATTTTAGCAACAATGCGGAATTCCTGCAAAAGCGTCAGTCACACTGTGCAACATCCACGACTAACAAGCGCCGTGATTGTGAACGCCTTTTGACTTAAACCAAAGTGCGAAGTAGACGACAACGAAACAGAGTCTCGCACTTTGAAGCCCTCGAACTGCACAGTCAAAGTTCAAGCAGTCAATACTTCTTCACGATTTCTTGTTGGGCTCATTCTCGAAAATCATTCCTTTGCGCTTTGTTCATGGTCCCAGCCTCATCACAGTCTCTTTGGGTAGTATTAGTCCAACCCCTTCCTATCCCTACGCCGAGGCCCTTGCAGCAGCAAAGGCTCATGGTGAGGCCCACTGTCCATCGTTGTCCATCGCTGTCCATCGCTTTTGAATGAGGCCAAGTGTGGCACCAAGTTTGACTCGAGGCCACCAGCATCGCTCTCCTTGGATTTCAAGGTACGTCACAAGGCTATTCTCAGCCTGAGCTGCACAAACCACTGGGTCCGCTGCCTTCTTCCCTCTGGCCAGAAGCATATCGTCCTATCAGGAGATCCGAGGGACCGGTTTCACATGGTTTCACTAAATCACGAGTGAAGTTCAAAATAGTTCAAAGACAAGCAAATGGATATAGATATAGGATGATATAGGCCGGTTTTCGCCACTGCCTTCCGGCAGTCTTGACAGATGGCGATGGAGAAGGAGATATAGACATAGAGATAGACGTGCACACACACACACTCACACTCTGATGTATACATTTACATTGATGTACATTGTATGGAATATTGCATGTACATGCACATACATATGCAATCATATACCGATACATACATGTATATATATATACATATGTAATGCAAGCTAGTGTAACCAAATCCAATCTCATCTAAGCTAATTTAAAACAGTGCAATGGAATGCACCGGAAACGGAAAAGTATGTATTTAATGCCATGTAATGGAATGGGATGGAATGTAATGGAATGCATGTAATGTATGTAATGCATGGAATTAGTCCATACAATGCATGTAATGTAGTGCAAATGTAAATGTTCATGTTCATGTTCAGCAATGTAATGTATGTAATACATACCAGTAGTACCCGCACGAGGCGGGGCGGAAGTTGCCTCAGGGTTGTACTATAAGACCTTTTTCATCTACATAGAACTTGCATGCGCCGTGTCCCACCCAGGCCCGTGCGTGCGTGCTTTCTGCGAACCTGCTGCACTGTTGTCGCCCAGTCACCTGTTGAACGTAATGTAATGCAATGCAAAACAATGCAATGTATGCTTGTTTGTATCCTTGTATGTTTGTACCTGCGAATGTTTATGCATACATGGTCGTTATTGGTGAAACAATTTTGGCACTAGTGTTTGTGTGTCACTTGCCGCATGCAAAACAGAAAACTGGACTCCAAGGTGTGCTGCCTCATTAGCTCTCAAGTAGCATCGATCCGTGTTGCCATGCAAGGAGGATTCGCTTTACAACAGTGGAAGAGGCACACCAGCTGAAGTTGTTAAAGAGTATATAGTCCTTGGCTGGGTTTGAACAAATATGGACAGTGTGGGTAGCTGGCAATGCTGGGCAGCATAGTGTCAGGTGTTGGACGTCATGAAGCCGCAATCCGAAGTTGGGATGCCCCTGATCATAGAGGGATCTGATCTTATAGAGGCGAAGAGTTGTACTTTTGCAGTTTTCTTTGTTTTGGTGCATAAGATCACAACATAGGTGTGTCTTGAAGCTGAAACCCATGACACGTCCGTGACAGGTTGAAAAGTGGCAATCCCTGTCTTATGCCAGTAGCCTCTTTGAAGACAAAAAGGCCAGATCTGGAATTCACAGATGTTGGAAAGTGGCACATGCGAGAGCAGACAAAATGTTACAAACATACTGTGCAGTGGCTTTAGACGGAGGAACTGCAGTGTTTGTTGAATTTGCAGTATGAATTCCCCAGAATATGTTTTTTTTCCCCAGAGCTTTTGAGCATTGAACGGTGAGGCAGACTTCAACAGGTTAGATATTTCTCACTATGCTCACCACCCTTATGCGCATCTAGGGGGGTTCTTTGAGATGACAAAAGCGCATTCCCCTGATATCCAGCAAAGACATGCTTTGAAAGATGGTTGCTTTGAATATCTTTGAATCTTGAGCTGTTGGGCCGGCAGGTGCTGGTAAAGAAGTCCTCGAATTCGAAATTCAGCCGCTCTGCTTTCATGATGAGATGGGCGCATCCTTTGTTGCCAAAGCTAAAAATCTGAGGATATTTTGACATCAAAAAGAACTCCGGAAACTTTGACTTTCAGCCACCTGTCAGCAATGCCGGATCTGTGGATTTGCGATTCTGTTCTCACTTTTTTCTCACTCTGGGAATATTTCACAGTACAGAATCCATGGCTGGCGGTTGGAGCCTTGTCGTCGATTTGCCGGTCAAAGCATGCTGCTGTAAGTCCGCTGTGGATTCAGGTCGATCAGCCCCTGTTTACGTTTCAATGCGTTGAAAAATCAAAAAATCAAGCTCCCTTGTATGCCACCGCAACCGACAACGACAGAGCCCAGAAAACGTAGGTGTGTGATAGTGTGTGATGTCGTGTGGTGGTGTCTACTTGTCTTTCCAGAACCTCAGCACGGCAAAGCTTGTGAGAACAGTGATGTCAGGAAACCTGTCGCGGAGGTGCAGGCAAGTCCGTAAGCATTGTGCCGCTTTGCCATAGTGAAGCAAGGATTCCACTTGATGCAGTTTGTGTGCAATGGCAATTGCACTTTCCCGTGTTTGTGCCACAGTGGCTTTGGCAAATTACATGTGCACATTCCGGTCACTGTTTCAAGCTGTTTCCATTCTTTTTTTTTCTCACCAGTCAGGAGACCTTCAGTGAGTTCACCCGGCAAGCACAAGAGATTGATGCCAAAGGCCTGCTGTCCTCAAGAATATAGCCGAGCTGCGGCATATTTTCATGAAAAAGTGGCTGGTAGACCCCTGGTAGGCTCAAGTGCTCGCATGTACATGCAAGAGACTCTATCCGGCCATAGCCAGATGGCAGAGGACTAGACGGGTTGAGCGCCTTGACCGTGGAAGCTAAGCCAAGCCGTCAAATCACAACGGAGAGCATGCGCTCAAAATGCATACTTCAATATACTTCAATATTCTCTTATATAATATGGGCGTTGTCATGCTGCCTCACTTTCCTCGCGGATTGCGCCTTCAATGTGAAGGAGTTTGCATCTTGGAAATGGGAATTGCCCATTCGCATCAGTGCGGCCTGCGGGTGGGGCTTGCCAGACTCAAATGACGCTATCTCAGCTTTGCAACTCCGACTTTGTACAGTAACATAGTTATGCAGTAAAGCTACGCAAAGCCCAGATGTGCTGTGCTGGGGATGATGTCGCTGTACACTTGCTAGACAAGGAGACCCTGAGGGTTCAGATGCTACTCCAGCAGATCTCAACCAAGGAACTTTTTATTGGCATGAAAGGAGCGGAGACACCGCTTCACTTTGATGAGAGGGAGAACCTTTTTTTTCAGGTGCTGTTTGTAGATGTTTTTCGGATCCTTTTGATTGGTCCTGGTATGTATAGTGCTTGTTGTGGTGCTTGTTGTGCTGCTTGTTGCGGTGCTTGTTGAAGTTGTCGTGGTGCATTTTTCTTTATCAACATGGCCAGTCAGGTCAGAGGGCTGAAGGAGATTGTTGTCTATCCCTTCGTGGACTATGTGCGGCTTTACCCCTTTCCGACCACTCACCCGTGCGACCGCCAGTGCCCTGCCTTGATTTATTTGATTTTTCTTGACGGACCCGTCGATACCTGCACGTACCTGCACCACGTGCCTGCACCACGTGCTTGCACCACGTACCTGCACAACGTACCTGCACAACGTACCTGCACAATGTACCTGCACAATGTACCTGCACAACGTACCTGCACGTTGCATCACGTTGCATCACGTTGCATCACGTTGCATCACGTTGCATCACGTTGCATCACGTTGCATCACGTTGCACAGTTTGTTTGAATTGCATGGTGAGAGCCGATAGGTCTATGGTGGGTAGCCCTGTGGAGGTTGACTTGACGGCCTTTCCCAAATTCAAGGATGCAGTTGGGCATTATGCCACATTGAAGGACAGGACTGCGCTGCTGCGACAAAGGCTTTGAATTCGTTCGAATTTGAATGTTCTTCAAGGCTGGTGACCTCCTCTACCTGCAGCTTGCTTGCGATAGCACCGGAAGTGTTGGGGTATCTTCGGTATCGCCTTCTCCTTGCTCATGGCCATCATTGCCCACTCCAAGGCCCTACGGATGGTGGCACTGGCTTCGTAACCTCGAGTCTTGGCGGCTTTGGTAGTGCAAGAGTTTGCAGTCGCAAGAGGCTGACGTTTCAAGAAGCTGACAGTTCCCGCAGACCTGACCAGCCTTCGAGCAGCTGTTTGCGTGACATTCCCGAAGTTTTGTTTGTTTCATTCGTTTCAATTTGTTTCGATTTGTTTGGGTGTTGTTCCATTTTGCCACCACTCTCCTGTCGTGCTAAGGACAGCTTTGCAATTTCCGTCTCATTTTGGAGTACGACTCCCTCAACAGATTTGTCCAGTGGCAACTTGTCTGTGATATCATGTGTTGCCTGCAGCATTTTTTACAGACGACTTTTCCTTACTCTTCCACTGTAAGCCAGCCATGCAATCCAGCGGTATGTTCTTCTTGCTTTACAAGGACCAAATGCCAAAACGCGTGACTTTTGACACGAACACCCCCACCAGCACCTCAATCCTCCCCGCTCCCCCAACCCACGGAACCCAACCCACTGAACTCAACTCATCCCAACCAAGTCACTTCACAAAACATCACAAAATCACATATATGTATATATGTATATTATGTATGCACACACACAATATATATATATATTTAATTATATATATATATATATTTAATTATATATATATGTGTTGAAGCCAGTTTCCATCTGCATGCATCCAGTGGTCACTTCCGCATGTCTTCACTTGGCGGCCATGGAAGACACTTTCCGGCTCAGGGAGGAAAAGGTCCGTCTCATGCCCTGGGGGGCGAATCTCTGGTGAGTGTTTTGTCATTGGTAGCGGAGCCAGGTACAAACCCTGGCTCCGGGTAGGTACCCGCTGCCATGGCATCGGATGGAAGTTCAAGTGACCTTGGAGGTCATCGTATCTTCACTGGGAATGACGAAGATCCGAAGGAATTTCGCAGATGGAAAGCCTGGGTTAGCAGCAAGCTGCTGACATTGTCGTCGAAGATGCCAGATGAAGCCAAGGGTGCATTCATTTACACTCTTCTAGCTGGAAAAGCCCTTGAAGCTGTTGAACACTTGGATGCATCTTCGTTTCAGAAAGAAGGTGGCGACGAGGTCATCTTAGATCTGCTGTCAAAGCGTTTCCCCGAAAAGGACGCCTCAGATGAGATGTCAGAGAATCTGACTGACATTTGCAATTTGCGTGCCAATGAGGGGGAGTCGCTCAAAGCCTGGATCAGTAGGGCCTCTGAAGCCTTTGACAAACTACAGAGGAAAACCAGTGTAAGCTTTCCGGAAGAGGCTCGTGGATGGGTCATCCTCCATCGTGCTGGTCTTACAAGCGAACAACAGGCTGTAGTTCTGGCTAGGTCTTTGGGAGTGTTGAAACGTGAAGAGATCGGCAAAGCCATGAGGAGCTGCTATCCCGAATTTAGCTGCCCAAAACGTCGTGCCTTTGGTGCTGGGATCGTCGATGAAGATGATCTGGATCTGACAGAAGTGGGTGACGAAGGCTCAGTTTTTGATGATGTGGAACAGTTTTTAGCTGAACATCAACAAATGGATGATTCTGATACCTTTGAAGAGGCCGATGTCGCTGAGGCTCTTGCTGTTACCTGGCGAGAACGTCGTCAGGATCTCAATCGTCTCCAAAAAGCCAGGAAGTTTCATGATGCTTCCCGAATGAAACGGCAGTTCAAGATCGAAGTCCAGGAATTGAAGAAGAAGACACGTTGTCACAGGTGCAATCAGATCGGTCATTGGTCGAGGGAATGTCCCCGACCAAAGGGCTCTGGGAAGGGCACCTCTTCCTCAAGTGGAAAAGGGAGCAGCAAGGATGATGCGGGAGCGGCTGTAGTCGAACACTTTGTGGCTGCAGTTACAACAATCCCCAATGGTTCTGAGTTTGCTGGGTTGTACAATGAGGTCATGTGTCGTCTCCAGAGGAGCTCACCATCGAATGTGCATGAGCAGCTGTTAGTGTCCAGTCCAGGATATGGTATTCTGGATTCTGGGTGTGGAAAGTCAATCATTGGGAGGGACACCTTTGAGGAGTTCAAACAGATCTGGAAGAAACAACAGGTCGAGCCACCAGTAGCCTTTTCTGAAGTCAGTCATTTTCGTTTTGGAAATGGTGCTCGTGAGACTTCAAGTGAAGCTGTGAAGATCCCGGTGGTCATTGCTGGTAGGTCTGGCACTATTCGTGCTTCTCTGGTGCAAGGAAAGGCACCCCTGTTGATTTCTAGGAAGGCTCTTCAGTCCCTGCATGCCAAGATTGATTTTTCCCGCAACGAACTCTGTGTTTTTGAGGATGAGCTGAAAGTTCCCCTCGGGACAAATGCCGCTGGTCAGTATGTGCTTCAACTTTTGGAGTCTTCGGTTGGTGATGATGGCAGGTTTGAAGAAGTCATGCTGTCCGAACCAAGTGTGTCAGTCACCGTCGCAGCCAATCCACTGCCAGATAGTGCTGAGGGTTGCCACAATGATGCATCCGTGGCAGTTGATCCCCAATCATGTTCCGTTGAGATGCCCTCCACAGCTGTGGAGACAGGACTGGAGAATCGGTCACCTTGTGTCTGGTCCCGTGTTGATCATAATCTGAAGTGGGTTCCCCTAAGTGGTAAGCAGGGTCCATATTGGCATCAGGTTCATCGTAGAGTAGTCACTGACTTAGACACCAATAGGATAGTCCTGGACCAAGAAATTGACCCCACTAAAGATAAGAGACACTACATGACACCAGTCCCCAAGCACACCATGCGTTTTCGCACTGACTTGTGGTTCCGGCCTCAGGAGAAATCATGCCCAACTGAATGCCTGTCGGTTCACCAGCAACGGCAACTGAAGGCCCAAGTGAAAGCCCTGTCCAAGACTGCCTTCCATCAGGGCAATCGACTCTTAGTGGCCGAAGTGTTTAGTCCACCTAGGTTTGCACCAGCCGCCAAGGAGCTTGGATTTGCTGCGTTTTCTTTTGATCTTCAGAATGGATATGATTTTCGCAAGAAGGAAGACCGAGATTATGTAGCCAAATTGTTGCGTGACAAACCCCCTGAACTACTTGTGTTGAGCCCTCCATGTACTCATGAAGGTGGTTGGCACAATCTGAATGAACGGTATTTGTCCCCTGCTGAAGCCCTGAAGAAGCGTTTGGAAAGTAGGATGTACATCCGTTTTTGTTGTCAGCTATTTCAACAACAGGTGGAATTGGGGAAACGTGCCATTTTCGAACATCCATCTGGTGCCCGAACTTGGTCCTATGCTGAGATGCAAGCCCTGCTGCGCAAGCATTTTTGGTGCAAGTGCCACATGTGCATGTATGGATTGCGACTTCCAAAGCACCAAAATCTTATCCGCAAAAGCACCGGCTTGTTGGTGTCCCATGCCGATATGCAGAGTCTTGGTAGATGTTGCCCAGGGAAGTCACATCCTGACCACACATGTCATGATGTCATCGCTGGGTCAGCACCCAGTATTGGCAGGGTCAGTACTTTTGCTGGCCAATATACGCCGAGTTTTGTGGATGCCGTGTTGCAAACCGTGCCAGTTTTTGAGAAGTCAGCCAAACAACAGCTGGTACAGCTGGCCGATGCCACGGAGATTCATGAGTGCGAGGTGTTAGTGTCTGCCAAGCAAGACTTGCACTCCCCCGATGATGAGACAGTTCGGAAAGCACTCACCAAGGTCCATAAGAATTTGGGTCATCCTTCAACTTCTGATTTGGTACGTGTGTTGAAGCATGGAGGTGCAAGTGACAAGGCGTTGGAGATTGCTCGCACTCTGACTTGTGATTTTTGCAGAGCTCAGGCTCGTCCACATGTTCCGCTTCCAGCAAAAACTGGACGCCATACGAGGTTCAATCAGTGCATTGGCATCGATGTGAAGTATTTGTCTGGTTGGAAACAAGGTCAAAAGATCAAGGCTGTTAACATTGTGGATCAAGCGTCATGTTTTCAAATCATGGTTCCTTTCCATGAAAGAGAAACATCAGCAGTACTACGCAATATCATTGAAGAACATTGGATTAGATGGGCTGGACCTCCAGAAACTGTTGTGATGGATCCAGCTCCTACTATGTTAGGTGAAGGACTGCAATCCTTGTTCGAAGCTGACGGTTCCGTGACCAAACTCATCGCTGCTGAGGCACATTGGCAGTTAGGTCGCACAGAGAGTCACGGTGGCTGGTTCGGTAGGGTGCTGGACAAGGTCATTCAAGAACAAGTTCCTACAAACAAAGAGACCTGGGAGATGTGTGTTCGACAAGCTCATGTCAAGAACCAATTGATTCAGAATTATGGATATACTCCTCATCAATTTGTTTTTGGTCGCAATCCTACTTTTCCAGGTGATTTGTTGAACGAGCCGTTGCATATAGTGCCAGCAACCGCCGGTCTCACAAATGAGGCCATTGAGCAAGCCCAGTCAATTCGGACGTCAGCCCGAAAAGCCGTGATGGAGTTGCAAGACGATAAGGCCTTGAGACAAGCCTTACTTGCAAGACCTCGTGTGACCGTGGAGTTTGCTGCTGGAGAGCTGGTTGCATACTGGAGGGAACAAAAGTATTCTCAGTCTCAGGGAACTGTCATACAGGGCGGTCAATGGCATGGCACCGCAATGGTTATTGGGAAGGTTGGTCGTAACTACATCATCGCTCATAGGCGACAGGTTCTCCGTTGTGCTCCAGAACAATTGCGAGCAGCCACCACGGAAGAGAAAACCTTGGTTCAGACTCCTGAAGCTGAACTGCTCGGCATCAAGGACTTGATCGAGGGAGGCACTTTTAAGGGCCAACAATATGTGGATTTAGTTCCAGGTAGATATCCTCCCACCGTAGCTGTTGCAGGGTTCCCCATGCAGTCAGAAGTCGAGTCCTCAGAGCCTAGTCAAGCAGTTCCAATGTCAGTCGAACCAATGCAGCCATCCATAAGAGATGAATCGCCGTATGTCGCACCTGCAGCGCCTGATGTACAGTCCAGCCATGGAACAAGCACAGAGCAGAGCGAAGTTTCTGCGCCTAGTCCCTTGCCCAGTGGTGCTGATCTCATGCCTGGCTCTTCCGAGCCGTCCAACGTGTCTGAAGTGCCAAGCTCCTCTTACGGTCCCATTAGGCATCGAGTCCATGGCAAGTCCGACGAACGAGCACTGTTTAGACCACCTGCCATGCATGAGGATGATTTTGTTGAAATTATGAGAGAAGTTGTTCCTCAGCTGATTGATCAAGCCTTACATGAGACCGGAGCTGAAGCTAGCACAAGAACACCTGCGTCCAAGCGACCATTGGACGCAACCGCAGAACTTGCACCACCAGCGTCGCGACTCAGGCCAGACTCTCCAGCGGAAGAAACATTGTTGGTGAGTGAGGTTGATGCTTGCAATGAAGACATTTATGTGTTAATTGCTGCCCATATCCAGAAAAAGACCAACAAGGAACTTCCGCACAGTGGCAATCCTGCCGACCTGCAGTCCCTGGTAAATGAGTCCAAGACCTTGGAATGGAACACCATTTTGGAAAAAGGTGCTGTTAAGATTCACTATGGTAAAAAGGCACAAGCTATCCGTGAAAAGTTCCCACAAAGATTCATTGGTAGCCGTTTTGTGATCACCAAGAAACCCCTCGAAGAAGGCAAACATGTTGATGATAGTGATCCCAGCACCTACAAAGTTAAGAGTAGATGGTGTTTGCAGGGACATTTGGATCCCGATCTTGAGCAAAAGGCCATGGATGGCATGCTGCAATCCCCTACCTTGAGTCAGCCTAGCCGAGTTCTTCTGATGCAAGTTTTGGCCTCATATGGTTGGGATATGCAGCTTGGTGATATCAAGGGTGCTTTCATGGAAGCTGGAGAATTTGATGCCAAATATCGTCCACTTTTTGCCCGGCCTCCAGCCGGAGGAATTCCCAATGTGCCACATGATGCAGTCATAGAAGTGGTTGGTAATGTCTATGGACAGAACGATGCCCCAGCATCCTGGTTTCGCACCTTCGACTCCGAGGCTAAAGCAGCCAAATGGATCCCCTCCAAATTTGATCCCTGTTTGTATACCTTGAGAAATGCTGATGGGTCTCTGGCAGGTGTCATGGGGGTACATGTTGATGATGTTGCGTTAGGAGGCATGGGCCCCACTTTCCAAAAGTCTGTTGACCACTTGAAGTCCCGGTTCCCTTTTCGGAAATGGAGATTAGGCACTGGAGAATTTTGTGGAGCGTTTTACAAGCAAGATCCGAGATCCAAAGAAATTTCCATGTCACAACAGCAGTTTGCCGAAGCCATGAAGCCTGCCTTTGTTCCAAAAGGAGCCAGTCCAGATAAGCCCCTGGAGCCAGCACAGATCCGCGTCTTACGAGGCATCAATGGCAGTTTGAACTGGATTGCCAATCAGTCTCGTCCTGACCTTTCTGTACAGACAAGTCTTAGTCAGCAGTGTTTTCCCAATCCCACCATAAATGACTTAAGGAATGCCAATAATGCAGTAAGACGAGCTAAGCAACATAAAGAATTGACCATTCGTTTTCAACATATTGAACCGTCTCGGTTGACTCTGTGTTGTCACTCTGATGCTGCATTTGCAAATGTTGGCGCCCATACTCAGGCGGGGTATGTGATTTCCTTTGTTGACAAAGACATCCAAAAAGGTGCTGTTTCTCCGTGGGTTCCAGCGTTGTGGCGCAGCTATAAGCTGCCTCGTGCAGTTAGTTCGACACTTGGGGGGGAGGCACAAGCCATGTCCACTGCCAGTGGCACCACCGAGTGGTTAACCCTTCTCATGCTGGAAGTTTTGGAAGGACCATTTGCCTTGCGGGATTCCCGAAAATTGTTGCAGAGACGTTCTCCAATTTTTGCTACTGATTGTAAATCCTTGTATGATCATCTTGTTTCCCCTTCTGCACCAACATCCATTGATGATCGTAGGACCAGCATTGATGTAGTCATCATAAGGGAATCCTTGCAAACAACATGTGGAAGTATCCGCTGGTTACCAACAAACAGGATGCTGGCCGACGGCCTCACCAAAGATAAGATGGATCCAGTTGACCTGCTCCGATCCTGCATCAGGACCGGCCAGTATCAAATCTCACCTGAGGAATTAGTTTTGCAGCAGCATGCGCAAGAAAGAGAGCGGCGAAAACAGCGACAAACAGTTGTACAGGTGGATCAAGAGGAGTCAAAGATCAATAGTACAGTGTCACATAGCATGAACTCCGATGGTAGTGAGTAAGCTTGGGAATCAGTGTGCCATGATCTGTGTTTTGTACAGCGATTTCAGCGTTGCAATCAGCATGTCTTCACTCTTGCGAAGTTTTGAGTTGGCATAAGACTGACTTGATCACAAATTTTGTGTTTATTCGCAGTATTTTCCTTTTTGCCCTCGACCGTGGGCACCGCTCAGTGAGTTCCCTTGCGTGTTTCCTGCCTCACATGCCGTTGTCGCCAGAAGAGCAATTAATGTTGCAGCAACTCATGGACAAAGCTCGGATGCCTGCCGCTGATTCCATGCCAAGTGAGAGAGTCAGCGATGATGGTGGCTTTTCCTTGATTTCTGAGGGACTTCCGCCAGGAGCCATGACTGATGGAGCTAAGCGCCGTGATGACACGTCGCCTGTTGAGATCATTTCCAAGAAGTATGGTCTGAGCACTGGTGCGGCGCCTGTGAGCTCTCATGATATGCCTCCTGCGAAGTTGGCTGGATACGCCGTTTCCATGTCAATGAATGATCCGAAGCCTCTTGAGGTAGATGGTGTACAGTTGCATTTGCCACCTCAGGTACCAGACCTGACTACTTGGGGTCGTACTATCATCACCTGGGGAAAGTATAAATCCGAGGGGATCACATATGCTGAGTTGTTTGAACGTCAGGATGAGAGGGCTCGTACATATAAGGCCTGGTGTAAGGGTCGTGTAAAGACTGCCGAAGGCTTGCTGTTGGACCTGACCCATTTTCTGCTGATGTGCGATCACATCTCCAAAGGCCCAGCTTTGGAGCAAGGCCCAATCATCCCAGGCACTTCCGAAGTGCGACGTTACAAGTGACCTTAAGTCTGGATTTAGATGACCTGATGCCAACCCTGCCTTTAAGTCTTTTAAAAGAAGTTTAGATATTTATAGGAGTGTTGAAGCCAGTTTCCATCTGCATGCATCCAGTGGTCACTTCCGCATGTCTTCACTTGGCGGCCATGGAGGATACTTTCCGGCTCAGGGAGGAAAAGGTCCGTCTCATGCCCTGGGGGGCGAATCTCTGGTGAGTGTTTTGTCATATGTATACTCTAGTATATTTGTATGTGTGTATGTATGTATGTATGTATGTATGTAATGCAATGTAATGTAATGTAATGTGATGTGATGTGATGCGATGCGATGTGATGTGATGTAATGTAATGTATGGTATGTATGTAATGTAATGTAATGTAATGTAATGTAATGTAATGTAATATATTGTAATATAATGTAATGTTATATTATGTTATGTTATGTATGTATGTATGTATGTATGTAGGTAGGTAGGTAGGTAGGTAGGTCAGTGCCTCGCTTAGGCCACGTTTTTTCTCGCTTAGGACTACGTCGGTGATATATGGCTACAGTCTCAATAGAAAGATAAATCGATGTATTTGAACATGATTTCAAGAGGCTTGTACATGTGTATTAGAGATGATCATCAGGACATTGTCATTGAAGCATATGCTGACAAATGCATGTTTATATATAATATTTTGTAACATTATATGTATATATATATATATATCTAATTTAAGTGTACATACACACACACATATATATACACATTATATAAGTAGAAGTAATACAGGGAATAATGCATCCGTATAGTGCCAACCAGTGTCATCCATTGCATCCGTAGTTCGCAGTGTATCACCAACATTCTATGTAGACTGGAATTCATGACCAACTAGTGATATCTCATATCACTCTTTTGGTGGTGTCCGTAATGGTCCCGAAACGGAGCTCCAAAACGACATTTCCAGACACCACATATTTTAGTGCATGAGATCATGTCAAAGACATGATTCTAGGAATCCAGTTTCCTTGAGCTGACATATAGAATGTCCACTCGTTTTATCTAATTAAATCCTCCAGCAGGTTGGGTCCAACAAGTAAAATCCCAAACCTTGACGTTTGGCTCAAGATCGCATTGCAAAACGGACGCTCATTATCTTTTCGCGGCGGGCTTGAACCATCAGATTTGGGTGATAGCTTCGGTTTCCCCAAATCTTTTATATATGTATATATGCATTCTCATATATGTACATGTATATGTGTATATAAATATGAATATATATATATATATATATATATTTGCACTGTAGGGCTTTTGCATCGTATGTTCAACTGCTCATAGACACATGGACTGATTACTTTGGCTCAAGTGGAGAACAGTAAAAAGAGCTGCTCGCGCTTGCTTCGCTGCTTGGGCTGAAACCACAAAACGTGGTTATCAGCCGTAGCTCTGCCATTGCTGATTGGCATCTCTTTGCTGTGGCTGCTTGCGCTACTGCTCCTTTTGCACTGGCTTCGTTGCCTTGCGCCTCTCCCTTTATCGGTGCTACTTGGTTCCGATGAATGGGTAAAGGCGGTGGTAGGAAGGGTCGTGATACTACTGGTTACCATAAGCAGGGACCACCACGTGACAAGTTTGACCCTGATTGGAAGCCACGAAGGGGTAGAAAGAAAGCCAAGAAACAAGCTGCTGTGTTTGCCCGTAAGTACAACGAGTGGTTGCGATCTCAAGGAGTACCTGACCAATCCACTCAGGAGCATTTGGAAACTGCTTCTGACTCATCGGGATTCCCTAATTTTCCTGGTGTGGTTGAAAGGTTGGCTGAGTTGGAAGGCTGAAAACCATAGCCCGGAGACCCATGATTTTCGCCCAATGACAAGGGCGAATAACCTGTCCAGCTTTATATCAATATATATATATGATATCTAGTGCCCCATGTTTTCAGCCTTTTTCACATGTTTATCTTATATCTTAGGGTTCTAGGGTTTTAGCCCGGGAACATGGTGATTATAAAAATTCATGGTATTGTGGTGACCCAGGTTTTTCGCCTTTAGAGGACAACTAGTCCAACATGTTGTGCCAACGTTTTCGACCCAGATGATGATGATGACGATGATGATGCAAGATTAGAAATCACACATTTTTCTCACATCACAAACATGAAGGAAGATTTTGAACAGGATGCGTGAGAGATGTTGAAAGATCTTGGTTGTAGATTCAAATTGTGTTGAAGTCAGAAGCTGTCAGCACTCCGGGGTTGAGGTGGGCCTAGATTGCGGAGTGACAAAGCTCGGTTAAACCATGGTGTGGGAGCGGGGTCGTGGGGAACAAGAAAAAGGTGCTTTTGTAGTACCTTCGGTTTTTGGCCTTTTGTTGGGTTTTATGTTGATATGTTGGGACCTAGGTTTTTCCCCTTGGGGCGGCCTTTATCTTAAAATTATCGGAAATGTAAGGTACCCCTTTTCAGCCCCTGGTCACGTGAACCTTGGTTACTGCCCGTTTTCTGGCGGAAGACCTTGGCTCCGGGTGGAGAGGTGCACCCCACGGGGATCTAGAGGCAGACGTAGAGGTTGTGATTGAGGAAGAGCTATCTAATGGGGCTACTGGCAGTGGCGATCCTTTGGGTTCTAGCGTAGCCACTACTAGCTTAGCATTGAGTCCTTTGGCAATCACTGATATCCCAAAGGCTACGTCGACCTCAGTTCCTGCAGCCATCACGAGTTTGAATCCTTTGACCATTGTTGACGCCCCAAAATCGAAAGCTCGCCCGATTGTTGCTCCACCAAAGGCTGCTTTTGTTGCACCAACTGACAAAGCTCCGGTTCCTAAGGGCCCCAAAGTTGCTGCTTCAATCCCAAAGCCTGTGGTTCATCCTTTAGCGGCTAAGGCACTAGGAAAGGGTTCAATTGTTCCGACTGCTAGGTCCAGTAGTTTGCCTAAAGCACCAATCACTCCTCCAAAAGGGCCAGTGACTCCGCCGAAAGGTGGTGCAGTTCCAGGTTCGCCTCCGAAGGCCAAGGCGAAGTTGACGTTGTCAGCGGCGGTGCACGATTTGTCTCGAGTGGACACTTCCGTATCTCTGCCTAAGTGCAAGCAAAATACGCACCATATGCTAGGTTTGGCTGCCTGTATGACTTGTGGTAAAACATGTCACCACAGTGCATGCATGTGTACTCCGCAGCCCCATTCGAAGTGGCACAAAACAGTGAG
>Ga0126342_10001155_pt1 | contig 35441 bp, 40 predicted proteins | sample Cyp1metagenome_FD_92528 | JGI IMG/M metagenome (GOLD analysis project Ga0126342, IMG submission 92528) | Coral microbial communities from Lord Howe Island, Old Settlement Bay, Australia - Cyphastrea 1 metagenome | ecosystem: Host-associated > Invertebrates > Cnidaria > Coral ...
AGTTGAGGTCCAGCAGTGCCCACTGCATGCGGAAGTTGGCGAAGAGTTGGCAAGGCGGAAGTGGACATGGAAGTGGATGCAAAGGTGGTGGAGGAGAAGCTGGAGGAGAGGGAGGAGGAGGAGGAGGAGGAGGCGGAGGAGGAGAACAACTGTGATAAAATCTAACAACCCTCACCTGGCAGGTGGGGAATAAGAATCTTCTCGTCTGTATCGTCTTCTTTTTTTAAATGTTTCTCAAACTTTACATGACATAAAATCTTGCCATTTCTCACTTCACAACGGTGGGACACACAACGGATTCCAAGTTGGGTTCCGGGTTGACACAACGGGGAGCCAACAGGGGGAGACACAACGGGGGAGACACAACGGCTCCAGGACTTCGACCGGGCAGGGACCTGGCAACAACAAACTGCAGGACACAACGAGCACTAAATGGCAGCTTGTGGGGTTCTATGTTAAGACATGTTAAGACAAGTAGCCAAAAAGTGCCCGAAAATATCAAATTCACCAGCACATACCAACACCAACATGGCACCTACCTGGCACTTTTCCCGCTAATGAAATCTAACATGGGTGCGTTAACATGGAACCCATTTTATTTTTTTTGTACAACGTTAGTTTTCGGGAGAGTAATTCAACGAAATTAATAAATATTAACACAAGAGTCTACAAGTCAAACAAAGTGGCAAGGCCTCTGACGCAGGTACAGCGCGCTGCAAAGCAATCCTTGTCTTAACGGGGGCCACATCGAAGGCTTCGAAGGTGTTTGTCTGCTTTTCTCATTCTGTTCTATTGCAACATATTGCAACTGTTTACAATGCCCGCATGATTTGGCCATAGTTTGCCTATGGTTTTGTCTTGGCCAAATGGACTCACGGAACCTCTCAAGATATCCCATGATTCACTGCAAATCTTTCTGTGTCTTCAGGGTGCTGGTGAGCAAATAAGTTTGCGCATGCCTATGCCTATGCTCAATCAGCCACAATCAGTGCTTCTCAGTGGCCCTCTGTTCAGCCGCCTGCGGATAGCATCCACTGGAGCTCGCAAGGCTTCCATGGTCAAGAGGGAAAAAGGAGCGATCGTCCGTTCTTGTCAGCCATGGTCTGTCAATATCTGTTACTCTTATCTGAGTTATCTGTGTGCTGTTCATCTTTCGCCTCAAATCCTGTGCTCTCATGGGACTCTGCAAGAAAATGTGGTGCACCAATGCGTTTTGACCAAAGCAATCCCATGGCGGGTAATGACTGTAGACGGAAGCAAAATTTTGAAAGGAAACTTGCCAGCACTTCTCCCGTATAAGAGCTTCTGTACAAGAGCTTGTAGCTGCGCGGCGCGCGAGAACATCCATCCATTTCAGCTCACATCACCCTGCACTTTCAAGGATCCAAGTACTGCAAAAGTTAAAAAAAATGTAGTGTTGTATGTGTACACCTTGTATTTTAAGAACTGTGCTAATTTGCATTTGATTGTAACATATTTTAAATGCCTCTGTAAATTTGACTACGCAGTCTAGGGCCTAGGGATCCTAGGGCCATCACTCAAGGCTGAAGCTGCTCCCAATGAGCATTCTTGTCTTCCATGGTTTGCAAGGAGGCCGGAGAACTCGGAGAACTCGGAGAACTGAGGAAATACTGAGGAAATACATTGGAGTGTCATTGGAGTGTCGGGGACTTAATGTGTCCCACCAGCGACATTGCTTTTGTGCGAACATTGTCGTTTGGAGACAAATAGACCATGATAAACATAAACATTTAAGATCATTTAAGACATATCAATACCAAAGATATTCAAAGATTTCTTTACATGCATTTACATGTAAATAATCACCCAAAGTGGATGAAAGATCCCAAAGTGGATGAACTGTGAAAAGCGCGCTGTACCGCCATGTACCGCCTAGGAGCCCAAATGACTTTGCGGAAGCCAAGACGTCTCGGATGCCAGGCCGAGCTGACTGCACTGCTGCATGGTGCAAGAACCTAGTCCTAAAGGTTTCATCGTAAATATCGTAATGAATCCCAAATGATCCAAAATAATCAAAAAAACAGCAAAAATAACAAAAACATCGTTTCATAACCATAGTTTCAGAATGTTTGATATATCGATTGATCAAAATATATCAAAATCATTCAAAATCGAATCAACTCTGTTCATTCTGTTCGTTTTGCCGCCAATGATGCTTGGCCCAGGGGTCGGGCTAAGTCTGTACTGGCATGAAAGATGGATTGCCATCTGATGGGCTTTGAGCTTCAACATCTCGACGTAATTAGTCAGCTCCAAGTATCAGCTCTCACCAATCATCTCAAATCTAAATCTAAATTTATCAGAGGGGTTGCTTTGGGGGTGGAAATTGAAATCGCCGAAAGCGGCCACTTGCGGCCACTGATTCCTGAGGCTCAACATGACTCAACGATACTCAACTGACTTTGAAAGATTCGAAAGTTGAGCTGCAAAACCCTCAGGATCCCTCAGGTGTTTCATGGCCTCTCCGAGGCTGATCGTCCCCCGCTTAAGGCCTAATACTAAGCGGCACAAGACAAAGCAAACCACGGTTGTGGTCTGGAATCGTCTGGACATATAAAGACACAGCAGCTTGGCTTGCGGAGCTTCAGCAAAAATAAACAAACGACAAAAGATGATAACGAATGATAAAGACTTGTGATGACTTGTGATAACTCTGCAGATCAGGCCAAACACGCATACAATCATTCCAATCCTTCCATATTCTACTACAGTACTCAGTACATCCTTCTGGTTTTGGGGAACTTCCTGGAAAGATGCGCATTTATTTCTGAAGCGTGTGTGCTCAGACAAGCTGCGGGAGCACGGGTTGCCTGGGTAAATCGCAGGACCCCTGTTCCAGTTTCCGTGCGATGCCGTACAATGGCTACAGACTTTCATCCAGCATCAAGTGGCAGTGGCCAAGCAAGCAGTCTTTGCCTGACGGCCCTTTATCGTGATCTGACGTGTTCTGACGCGTTCTGACATGTAATATCATACAATGACATGTGCACATACATGTTACTGTTCACATTCATGCTGTATGGAACGACAACCGTTTTATGGCACAAGACTTCCTATTAACAGAATGTAGTACTTCCGGAGCCGCTCTGTCTGACGGATCACAAGCCAGCTGCAATCTACATCATCTCGCGTCAGGCATCATTTGGAACCTTTCAACGTGTCGAGGGGCTTGACGTTGAGAGTGGTCCATCTTATTTCATTTTCTTACATGTCTTGCCGGTATTATACTTGCTCTGGTCCACTTCCTCTGAGCTGGCAGCTCCATGTAGAAGTTGTGTGGCTTCTCTCACCTGTGAGGGCAAGCTTGACGAGTCTTGACATTGGCACTAGACTCATCTCTGGCCGTGAGAAACTATTGCCAGCGATGGAGAGATACATAGAGACACTGAGACACACCAAATGTTGGTCCTCCATGGTCCTCCTGCATACAAATCCCTTCTCTACAGGACACAACCTTGAGGCAAATCTGTGAAGCAACCCGGAACACCAGTGGTGAGTCTAAATGCCAAGTGACATGTCTCAAGGTGCGTCGTCGCCGTCGTAAAGCACGATGTCCATACTTCGAGTGGGAGCCCTGGTTCCGTCATTTATTGGACTCATCGGATCAAACATGATCAAAGCAAATCAAAACGTCTACAAATGTCTACAGTACCATGATCATCTTGTGATCATCTTGATCTATCATATGCATTCATACGCTGCAAGAAATGTGCTTGAAGCATCTTGAAAAGCAGTGGACTTGTGGGGCTGTTTTATGAGGTCACTTCGACGTAGCGGTTTTGATGCCTGCGAAAGTGATGCCAGCAGCTGGCACCTGAAGCAGCATGGACGTGCATGGACTGCATCGACTGCGTTCGAAGGATCTCATGTTTGATCGCGTTTGGTCTTAGTGTCTGGAAATGTCTGGAAATGTCAGCAAGGTCTTGGGCGGTCAAGTATCAAAGGTCATTGATCGGCAATTAGCTCTGGCTGAGTTTCTGGCTGGTCACTTTGCAACAGCTCCGCCAGGAAGAGTTCTCGAGAGGACACCTGGATGGAGCATCTCAATGCCAACTTAATTTTCTCACCTATAATAGATATTATTGTACTGTGTATATCTGTGTATTGTATCTGAGAATATTATTGCATATATATATATATTGTATCTGGTGATCTGATATGTTTGTTTTCTCTATCTGTGCTACTGGTTCCAGCTCACATCGCAGAAAATACTCATCAAGAAAAGAATGCAAAGAAAATGCATCACTTTATTCCACCGGCATCAGTGTCACAGAACATCGCATCAACATCATCCAAAACAATATGTAAACATACAAATGACAATAAATGGATTATATAATGCAACCAAACTTATCCAAATGTGAACTAATTCGTCTAGAACTGACCGGTGTTGTTTGTTTCATCCTGTGCTGATGATTGTGGTCTTTGGACGTGGACAAATTGTTCACCTACCCAAGCACTGTGCCTTAAACAAATGGTACCTACCCCGCTTGCCTCCGTCAAAGGTACAAGTACCTCTTCAAACTCCAGAGCGCCCTGCTCAGGAGCCCTGAGGCGCAACGTCTGCCAACATGAAAATGGCTTTCCGGGGAATCATGGTGGGATCACAGCTGCCATAGCTGCAAGGCCGTACCCCACAGTTGCCGCTACAGCAGACTGCAGGCTCCAATCATGGGTGTGACTGAATGCCTCATATGCATACTATAGGCAACAAGACGTCAATGGCACAAGATGCGTGAGTCATATATCATCAACGGATATATGATATATGCCACTGACCCGACTAGGTCTTCACACGCATCTCTTGCTGCTGAGGCAGCACACTCAGACCTCAGATTACAGAAGTGGACGATGAGCTTGGCTTGCGGCACCAGTAAATACAAAATCCTGTTTTATCTCATACATATCTACCAGTATCTCATAGATGACCTAGTCTGTAATTGCAAGCTAAATCTGGCTCACTACAGATGGGTCGCATGTGGAAGAACACACAGTTCCCACTTGTAGTGGTCAGAGACCAGCCTATGATGCTTTTGTGAAATGAACATTGTTAATCGGTAATTCTCATTATATAATATTATATAATTCTCCATTTTTAACGGAATCTGGATAAATGCATGAAAGACATATGGAGGGAAGTTGCACCCTAAAAGGACCTGCCTAGGATCATAGACAACAATAGTTATAATAGTTATACAGTACATCAGGTGATAGTCTACAACAATGGCTTGATAAGGGACAGAATTCAACTGAATTCAAGTGAGCCGTGCAAGCGAGGAGCGCCGCCCACTGCTCATCTTCGTTCTCCTCTGGAACCACAGGACAAACCTCATTGCCTCGGCCCCAGGGGCTGGTGATGGCTGGTGGGTTTTACTAGCACTGGAGGTGATGACAAGCTTCGCAAATACATCCGCAGCAAATCGTTACATTCTTAGGATCAAACCAATTCGCTGAACACCATCACCCATGAACTGCAGCGTGGTCATGACACCTCACAAGCGGTCTAATGCATTTCAAGTAGTGCAAGTAGTGAAAAGCCTGCTACTTGACCCTCTGTCCAACACACTCCGCATTACAAACTGCATTTTCTTTGCATCATACTGTGGACTGCTGAAACCTAGACTTGAGCCGCACTGGGCATCTCGCTCCCAAGCATGTATGGCTCCTGACGCAAGAAGTGTGAGAATAAGGGCGGTGCCATTGAGGAGGATGAAGCATGGATGAGTTGTGATGAGTTCAAATTAGAGCAACATGCGAACAACCGGGCAAACATCTACACAAGCCCAGGTTGCCCTCTGAGACAAAACACAAGATGGATCAAGAGCGAGGTGAGTGGTTCTGTGCTCTCCTCTGAATACCTGAAGCTTGACCCGAACGCCAGGCGTATCCTGCAGAGGTGTTCAAACTACACAAAAGATGAAAATTATTCACAATCGATATGGAACTGCAATGGCAACATATCAAATTTCCATGAGCATGTTAAAAGTCGCAAAAGGCCCCCAAGGCTATCAAATCTTGCAAAATTCTCTCCTATGCAACAACCTGCATGTTTAAACAGGAAAAGCAGAGCATGGATTTGTTCTTCTAAAATTCTAAAAGACCACCGAGCCTGCCACGTCTTTCTGGAGATTTCACCTGAAAGTGATGTGACCATGCTAGTTGAGATTTGTGCAACCCCAAGTTCCCTCATTGTGGACCAGGGTAAAAGTTCACAAAAGTTCCTTAGGCCCAGTCCCACACTACAAGGGAGCCTTAGCTGGTCGAGCACTAGCGACGAATGAAATCTTCACATAAGAAACCCTGACCGATGAAGCAACCCCTGAAAGAGGGCTCAGAAGTTCATAGAAGTTCCATCAAATTCGTGGTGTTCTTTCTTCATTCCTCTTTTTTAATCGTGCTAATTCACAGTGACTTTCTTGGCTGTGTGTGTGCGCGTGTGTCTATGATATATGACCATGTTGTTTTCGGATATGGGTTTCGGACCGAAAAGTTCCTCCAAGAGCTCCTGGCCAAATCAGAGTTGTGTGTGTGTGTGCGCTTTCACGTATCTGCAGAAAACGTGCCGGTGAACATCGGAACAACTGGCGCCTTTTTGTGTATACCAGTTATATATTATTTATTTATTTATTTATTTTATTTATTTATTTATTTATGTGTTTATTTATTTATTTATGTTTATTCTATTGTTATTTATTCAATTATGTTATTATTTATTTATGCATTATTTATTATATATTCATTTATTTTTTAAGGTGTTTTTTGGCAATTATACATGCTACCAAATCATGAGGGGGGGAATACAAAGTATCAAGAATTCACTCTCGAATCGCACTAGGTGTTTTGACGTCAATATGTTGGTTCTCTCTGCACCTGGGCACTTTTGGCCCATGAATGGCAAAGAGAAATCTGCACGCAAGGGCCTGCTGATATCTGTCCAAAAGTGAGGCAAAAAGAACTCTCGTTGCTTGCTGAACCACAATGACCATCTGATATTTAGATATATTTAGAAGAAAGAGATCAGCATGCCTGGTCTTACTATGGACACTTCAAATATCTTCAAATGATGAACACGCCATCAGTCAGGGTGATTTTTGCGGTGCTCAGGTCTTTGCCTCAAGCACGATCACAGTGGCAGTGCAAACATAAGCCAAAACCCTCACCTGAAGCCGCCTGAAACCGCCTGAAATCACTGTGTGGCTGGGAAGACTCGGGAAGACTTTAGAAAATGACCTAAAAATAGATAAAAATAGAAGACAGTTCAGTTTTGGATGTTTTTCTCAGGCCGTCAAGGGGCTCACGAAAACTTGACATCGTTGAAAGCTACGGTGCCATCCGTCGCTCTTTAGCTCTGCTGGGCCAAGCGGGTGCCCGTAAAGTTTTTCCTCAGCAAAGTCTGGAAGTGGCCTGGGAAAACCATCAGACAGTGACAGTTTCAAAATTAGTTCAAACATCTGGTGGTGGTTTCAAGCGTTTCCGCACTCTGCTTGGCACCTGGCAGATAATTATGTCGGTATGTGACATGTGCACAAAGAATCTGAGAGAAATGGATGCATATAAAAGCCACGGGGCAGGATGTCACAGGAGGGAGCGCTTGCTCTTTAAACCAAGCTGCATACTCAGACCACCATTGCCAATTCTCATCCAGCCAACCAGTGGAAATGCCCAAATACCTGAATGACTCAGTCATAAGATTTCATAAACATAGCTTCATCCAGCTAGAACAAACCATTCAAATGTGCCAAAATGCTGCAACGAAAATCCGGTCCCAAAAAGATCTACAAACATACACCAAGTCTACAAAGATCAGGTCCACTCGACCTTTTCGCGACCACTCTGGGCGTATCCGGGCTCTGTCCGGGCTCTGTCTGGGCTCCGAGGTGCCAAAAGTCATTCTGCGCCAGCAGGAAGAGGCCAAGAGGCAGTGTGGCACCTGCGCCATGCCTTGTAGCAACGCTGTGGACAATGTGGACAGAAAAAAATGATAAAAATTACAGATAATAACAGTGAATCTCAAGTAAGCACCCTCAAAAAGAACCTTATGAATTATGAAACTGTTATATGTCCAGTGGTAGCTCAGTTTCCAATCTCTGCAGACATTCAAATCATCTTCTTGCTGCCGATGACACGGCTGTGCTCGGATCATGACCGGTAAGCCTAGCTCCGACTCACGCAAAGCCTGAGCTAGTGTTGCCTCACAAAGCAATGGGATGGAACGGGCGGCAAGGGAGGATAGGCTCCGACTGTTGGGGTCACAGGTGCTCAATCTCTCTCTCCTGGGCACATTTTCTCCCAGGCTGGGACTCAAAGTTGCCCAAAGACAGTTGCTTGTGCACATATGTGCACATGCCACGAACCGCATGCACATCGCCTGGCTATCCCAGGCTGGACTGGGAGATGTTGCCCCAATGCCATACCTCAAAGCTTGGTGGAAACAGGGCAGCCCGCATGAATCGGCGGCCTGAACTCATCTGTCGCACCAGTGCAGCTATGCTTCTCGTAAAACCGGATCCATCCCACATCCTGCAGAGCGGTATAATACCTCCGCCCACGTGCGCGGACACAAGCACACTCGCGCGCAAACACAAACACAGCCACAAACAATCGAAAAGAAAAATTCATTCGCAACGAAGAAAGCTCGCTTTTTAGGCACGTCACTCGTCGAATGGCATCACACAGTCTCGCCAAGGCAAATCAGAATAACCATTGTAGCCTTGACTCATGGTGAATTGCGCATGTTGGTGCAGCCGTATGTAAAGATTTTAAAGATCTAGACTGCAACGGGCATGTAAGAAACAAAGTTTGGGTTCGCCAAAGACATAAAAATACGAAAAGTATGTGACATGGGGAAAACGATCTAGTCAATCGGATCAAATAAACATAAATATAACTATGTGTGTGTGTGTCTGTATGGTATGGTATGGTATGGTATGGTATGGTATGGTATGGTATGGCATGTGTATATATATATATATATGTGTGTGTATATATGCATGTATATATATATATATATGTATGTATATATATATATATGCATATATATATATATATGCGGCATTTTATGCGTATATATAGATATGATTATATATATACATACATGCGCTAAGTTTGTATATATATATGTGCATATGTATATGTATATGTATATGTATGTGTATATGTATGTGTATATGTATGTGTATATGTATAGGTATAGGTATAGGTATAGGTATAGGTATAGGTATGTATGCATGTATGCATGTATGTATGTATGTGTGCATGTATATGTGTATACATCTATTAATGTGTATGTATACATATATGTATATATAATAATAATAATATATTGTATGTGTGTATGTATATTATTATATATATGTGTGTGTGTGTGTTCTAGCGTTTTCTATTACATACTCACAAGATTTCATTCGTGTCTCAAAAGTCATATCCAAGAAGCTGGAGTAAATGGGCCACACATTGGCCGCGTTCAGCTTTAAGGCCAAGCTTCTCAGTAGCTGCAGCTTGGCACGGTACTGAGCCAAGCCTTCTGCCTTGACCCGAAGTATGGTGTTTCAGACGCTTCCCAAAACGCAGCGGGGGAAAAAGAGAACTATAAAGGTTATAAAAGCTTAATAAAACCCTACTTAGTTCGATGATGTTCGATGATGTTCGATGGATATAGCATGATATAGCCTGCAATATCCATCTATATATGGATTTTGTGGCTATACGTGCTGCAAAAAGACGAGCCCAAAGCCACTCGAAAAAGTATAAGGTATACTAAGGCATACTACAATATAATATAATATCATATGATATAATATCATATAACAAAATATGATACAGTATAGTATAATATAATATCAAATCATATCATATAACATAATATGATATAATATAAAAATAAATATGATATAATGATATACTATGGTATACATTTTATATTGGAGTACTGTATACTGTGATATCTTCAGAGAGTCTACAAGTAGTGATTTGTCGGGAGGATCAAAGGCGTGTGAAACTTTGCAAAACGACTTCCTCCTTCACTTCCAGAACATACCCCATGCTCTGCACAAGAAGCACTTGCCGTGAAGACTGGTCATCTAAATGAGTCTGATGTCACGTCTTTTGCTAATTTTGCTATCGCAAAAAGCTGGAGCAAATCCTGTGTGTGTCTCTGATATTCTCCGATGGTGTGCCCTATATTCAACGTCAGGACAAAACCACGGCTGTATGAAAATGTTTGAAAATGTTTGAAATGGTTGGAACATCTGTTTGAATCATCTGCAAGAGCTGCCGAGCGTCTCCAGTATGAACATCTGCACTGCAATTTCCAGCAGTCCCTCCACAGTAGAGATAGTCCGTTTCATCAAAGAAGACGGCCTCGCTTTTTTGTTGCAACGAAATGCTGGACCACTTCATCACTTTTATCCCATTCTGATGCCAAAGAAAAGTATATATATATATAGAATAGAAAAGTGATAAGAAGATATAAGAAGTGTATGAAAAGTGTATGATCTAGTCAAGAATAGTCGAGAGACCTGGACATTCGCTTCTCGAACAATCTCTGCCGCCACCTCATTTAAGAACCATTCGGTGACCCGCGGGCTGCTGAAGTTCCAGTATGGCCCTGTGTTGTCAAAGTTGTCCCAGCCTCGGTCTTGCTTCATATTTTCGGTCAATAGTTAAACAATCTTAAACCATATGTTAAACATATCTAAACAAAATGTTAAATTAACTGTTAAATATGTCAATGATGGTAGAGCTTTGTTTAAACATGTTTACCTTTCGGTTCTGTGAAGCCGCTGGTTTAGACACCAAATGCCAAATGACAAGCCTGCATATTGCATCACTATACAAACTCTGCTCCACAAGTCGGGGCTGTCAGCAGTGCTGTCCGGAATGTTGAATAAAGCTCCTGCCCGCATTAGGCAACCTATCTCATCAAATTCCTACTGGCCCGCTCGATCAGCAAAGCTGCAAATGTGTCCATTCTTGTCGTGCAAGAACATGTCCTCAGCGCAACTACGGGTGGCAGCTCACATCTTGACTAGTCTTCATAATCGGATACAGTCGGAGCGCGAGATGTTGCGATAATTGAGTTTCCACATAATGAACAAGTGCTGGATACAAAAAACAATCCTTCAACCTTCGATAGCATTCGGGAATTCAATTTTTGAAATGATGTGCACATTTCTTTGTTGCAAGGCAGGTCACTCTGTTACCTGGGTCATGAAATGCTGTGGCTGAGGTGGTGAAATACCACTCCTTGGCTTCCAACGGCTGCACATACAGTTGCACAACTTGAGATTGTCAGCAGCTACAGCAGCTTGAGAGCTCGTGACAGGCCAAGTTTCTGCCACTTCTAAATGGCGATATACAAAGAGAGCCTGATGAAAAGATCTCGGGGGCGAAACATGTGTAAAACATTGTAAAACAAAAATAAGAAACATTCCCAAACAGATCCCCTGTTGATGGTGCATTTTTTTGTCAAACTCCATTGTCTGCCAAAGACGATGTTACTTGGTACTTTCATTTACTACAGTAGCCTTTCTTTGAGAAGTCTTCGATATCAATGCAAGATGACTTGTAAGATGCAGCTGCAACATGCTGTAACCCATAGCCTGCAAGCGCTTCTGTGGGCTTGCAGGTGTCACCTCCATGTAGGTCGCCATTCTCGAAGCCATCTGAGCCAAGGACACCTGTCAAACGTCTCGCCAGTGAACACCGCAAACAAGCAAATCACGTGTAGACTGCCCAGCCAACGGGCTGAAATGGGCCGAATTCATGCAAATATCATCAAATATATCATGTTAAATGTGTGTAGAATTGCGTAGCTGCCTCTTGCTGGGAGTAGTGCCACCTGCAACAGCCGGAAATGTCATCTGACAGGACTTGGGAAACTGCAAGGAAATCCAAGGCCACACCTGTCTTGTCCAACTGAGTGGAAGTTTTGCTGCCAACCCCAACCAGCAACTTGATGTTGGGCCACGAAGGGCAACCAAGATGAATTCTCCTTAAGCGTTCTGCCACACATTGCCACATTGCCACATTGCCACATTGCCACATTGCCACACATCACACTACATCACACTACACGGCACAAGTTGAGAGAATGCCACGGACTCAAAAAAGCGAAAAAAATATAGACAATTATAGACAAGGAATCACAAGGAAACTTCAGTGGACAAAGGACCTCACGAAGCGAGGGTATACAGAAAGTGGTTCTTCCATTTCTTCAACGTCTGTCCGACCAGTGGTCTAGTGACAGATGTTCACAGCAATTGGTTCGACGACAAGTGACTAGTCCGCTCTCATTGGCGCCGAAATAGAATGCCGGAAAGGAGTTGTAGCCCTGCAGAAACAGTCTCGGATTCACACTTTGTTGCACCCTTGCGCTGCGAGCTATGACACTGCGCCCACTGCAGCCAAAGAAAGTTGAAGCCAATAAGTTAACAACTCACAACAACTCCACAGGAAAAAGATGCCAGATAGGCCTTGTAGTTCCAGGGCGGCTTTGGCCCCTGATATGGAGCTAGCGCCCATGATGGGAAAGAAGTATGTACATAAACCTGAGATCAAACCGCATCAACGCGTCCAGGCAGGTGTATCGAAAGCATATCCGATGCAGAGACCGCACAAGAGCCTTAACATGTAAGATATGTAAGAAGGCATTTGGCAAAGAACTTGAACAAAGCAAAAATAACCACATGTGTAGCTTCGTTTGTTCCAGGTACTGGACAGCCTTAGGTCGCCCAATTCTGCCCTGAAATGCCTTACACTTTGATATTGTTTCATCTTTTCAAACATGTTTCAAGCGTTCTAAGACCCCACACATGCATCCCACATGATATGCAAATGATTTCGCCTGGGTATGGCACGAGCATCATCTTGACTCATCTTGTTCGAGGCGGTTCAAAAACATTCAAATCAATCCCTTCCCCTAGTAATCCCTAGTCCCAAATACCAGAAACCATCAGAAACCATCAGAAACCCTGGTTTAGGCTGCATGGATCTGTCATTTGGAGCTCCTTTTTGGTCAATATTGAGGAGATGAGATTGTTAGACTAATTGTTAGACTCTGTTCGACTGTTAGACAAGCCTTTGCCTCAAGACAAGATCATGAAGCCAAGCAGCTAGGAGGCAAATCCTCAACGACATCAACCTCATTCTGCGGTCAGATGCCATATCTCATCAGCTCATCCACGTGGAAACACGGCGACGCCGAAACGCATTGAACCAAATGCTGCAAACACCTTACGTGTGTCGATGTGTGCCACGCCTTGGCTTGCAGCACTTTGTCCTTTTGCATTGGGCTGCTGGATATGTGTGAATTGAGCCGGGAAAGCCCGGTGTGCAGCAAATTGGCGGCCAAAATTAGTGCCACCCAAGAGCACCTGCCAAGAGCACCGCATCCCCAAAGCACTGTTCGAGCACTGGTCAATCCATAAATGATGTGTATGTTGATCTTTTTTGTGTTGGACCCTTGCCACAACAACTAGCCTGATGCGGAAACTTTGACAGCAGGTGTGTGATGTCTCCGCGGGTCATGAACCTCCGGCCATTTTTCTTGGAAATGGTACGACGAGCCATGACGAGCCTATATTGAAATGATCTGTTTATCATTGTGTATCATGTATTTGTGCGTGCCGATTCTGGACCTCTCATATCTTGGGTCACGTAAGATCGCGAGACTCAAACTGAGCGCTCCGGCAAAGGTCGCAGAGCATGCGCATAGCCTTCAAGGAGAGGGCGACGACGAGTCAGCATGTCCTGCTCAACGTGAAATGAATAGCTCAACCCGTGCTCCCACTGTACTTGAATCACAACATGCCTGGCTGTTTCTTGTTTCTGGGTTGGAATTTGCGACAACGGGTTCATGATAACAGGAACTGCGCCAATAAGACTAAAAAATCTACAAAGGGTGAAATACACCCCCGGGAAATGATGCGAATACATTTGAGATGCAGAACATTGCAGAACATCCTCGGTGACTGTGGATGCAGATGACGCAGCGGAGTAGGTAACCCCAGACCTGCAGGTGAATAGGAATCTGCCGCAACTCTGCTAGGGTCGGGTATCCCAACAGCTTTCCCGCAAGGGTCTGACCACATCGAAGATTGCAAGGCCTAAGTGACTCCAACCCATAACTGCCTGTCATCTGCATGGCGCTGAGACATAGAAAACAACTTGGGTCCGAGCGAAGGATCCTCCCCCGGCAGACGAGGCTGAGTCGCTGGATCCTCCATCTGACCTGGCAAGAGACAAGTGACAAGCCTAACAGGATGTCCAAGGATGCAAGCCATAAGCAGTGAATACAAGTACAGCATCCAATATCAAACATTGACCAAACCTATCTTGTCCTATATTAGTATATATGTATATATTAATAAGTGTTTGATATAATTTAATATATACTATAATTAATTGGTTGGTATAATTTAAAATATATACATGTTTATTCCATGTGTGTTTTGAAATTATCAATGAATGCCATTGGACATCAGGAAGCCACAGAAAGGAAAGAAACGAAGCACATCTTCCTCATCAGGCTAATCCACAACTGGGAGGAACAATTGGAGGCTTTCATATGGCTTTCATGTGGCTTTCATCTGGCTCATGCAGTGCTGGGGTGAGATGCTGTGCAAGAGCCGTTGGGTATAATAAAATCATATAAAATCAATTAAAATCATACAGATTTGGAAACCTCAAACTATATCTGACTACAGTAGTTTGTTCCTGCCTTCTAGCATTAGACTAGTCTAAGTATGCCGAAGTGCAAGAGCCTCATCGAGCCCAATGTGTTTTTTTTCTACTGAAGCATCGTAAAAAGTCGTGAAAGCGAGCCCAGGTTGGCTTGACTGAAGCAGCAAGGATACGGACTGCGCCCTCCATCTCCAGGCCCTGAAGTTGAAGTTGCCCAAAGCGGATCGAAGTGGCACGGATTGACACAGCACATCAGGAGGAAAATCGAAAAATCTAAGGTGTTTTATATAAATCTACAAATTTATATAATATATATATATATGTGTGTGTGTAATACTGTACATTCTAAGTCTTTACTCAAATCAGTCTATATCAGTCTTGTACTGGATATTTTTGGATATTAGCACTGGACAGAGCCCGGCACGCTTGCTACACTTGAGGCATCTGATTCTCCGTCCAAATCTGCCAGTGCTCGCTGCACTGGCCCTGGCAAGGCAAAATAGGATAATATAGGATAAAAATGGATAAAATACGAACAAGATGTCATGCCAAAGGCCAAAAGTGAGATAAGTCAAAAAAGAAACGAGACCAAAAGATTCCACACATGTACGAAACACACACAAACACATGAAGGTACGGATTATAAGGCATCATCATCAGATATCATAAGGGCCAAATTTCATATTTCCCACATGTCCTCTCTCCAATACTGGTATTATTGTTTGGGCGGTTCAATGAAGCAGGCCGTCTTTGTCACCAAATAATTTGAAATTCCAAGCTTCCACCAGTTGAAGCCTGTCGCCTCTTCCCCGCCTGAACCTTTTGATGCAGGGGAGCTTGCACAACCCTCGGACCTGAACTGTCTTCACCACGCTCAGCTCACAAGTCTTTACAAGCGCTCAATAGCTTTGCAATCTGTGCATTGCTTTGCTGTGGTAAGGCTTGCGCGGCTGTAGAATTCGTCGACCCGTTCCACTTGCTTGCCTAGACTACCGGATACTAGCGTAAAGCATTTCAACCACTGCCTAACATGGTTTTCCAACATTGGTTTTCGATGGTCTTTGGCATTTCACCAGGAAATCTGCACTCTTGCAACCTGGATCAAACGCTGTGGGTCGAACGAACTCGAATCCACGCTTCCATCGTCGTTGCTGACAGACGTTGAGTCCTGGGTGTTTTTGTGCATAAAAATTCACGTACCACTGGTAATACATGGTATATAATACCATAGAAATCTTGAAAATCTTGAGAATACGGGTGCACTCATTGGCTTTGTGTTTCTTGTGAATTTGCTTTTGCCGTCACTAAGCGTGCTAACACGTTTGGCTATGACATGCTATGACAAAACTGAGAAACGGGCCAAATCGCCCAAAATGCGCATGCAGTCATCAGGGTTGCCTGTCAGTTGTGGATGCATCCCTTCACTTCCACCATCCGCAATCCCCAGAAACCCGTTGTTTGGCTTTGCTGGACTTCAATCCCCCGCACTCCTATCGATCTGTGTGCCAGAGGGTCAGAGGGTTTCTACTTTTTTCTCGCTTCCTCCTGAGCTCTCTGAGATCTCAGAGCGTGTTCTTTGCCCGGTTTTGCCGTATTTTTTCCTGGGAGAGGATCATGTCATATAATCATATATTAAGATTACATATACGAATTATAACATTACTACCTGATCCTGATGCATCCTGACCAAAGGCCGGATAGGCCCTGAGCTCCAACACGCAGCCTGGGAGCCTCGAGCTGTTCATCGGCCTCAAAACCCAAAAGCTCAAACAACACATCCCTACCTTGATCTTGCACCAATTGCACCAGCTTCCACAGCTCAAAAATAAGAAGAACATAAATCCAATATAAATCCGTGAAAGTACGGCACGACACTAAATTTAAGCTGCGCTTACTCGCTGCACCCATGTATACATATCCGTATCCACATACATGTACATATACGTATACATACATACATACATACATACATACATACATATGTATATATATACATATATACATATATACATACATACATATATATAAATACACATATACATATATGCATATATACATTTGTACATATATACATATTTACGTATATACATGTATATTTATATACATACATACATATATAGAAAAATACATATATACATGCATACAAATATACATCTATACATCTACACATATATAGATAAATAATGATAAATACATAGAAACATATATATATTTTTACACATATACAAATATACATATATATATATACATATATAGATAAAATAAGTACAGATATATATCATATATATACATATATACATACTTGCAAATAAACAAATATAGATATATGCATATATACATGTTTGCATACATGCATATATGCATATATACATATATACATATAGGCACCTATACAAATATAGATGTATAGATTTTTTAAAAAAAAAAAAAACATTTATACAGATATACAGATATACATATATTCATATACATCATATAGATCAAAAAACATCATATACATAAAAGACATAATAGACATAATAGGCTTCAAATACATATACATACACTTATACTTATACAAATACATATACATACATTGACATTTACATATAATTACATAAACATATACATATAATATTTTTAAGTGTGTATATGTGTGTATACACGTATAGGTATGCATGTGTGTGCGCAGGGTGAAACATCTCAATGGATGTAAAACTTGTACCTTCATGATTTTAGTTGCAGGGGGCTGCGGGGAATGTCATAGTTCTGCAGCCAACGAAGACAGCTATGACGTCTTGTAATATCGATCCGCGACGCTGGACCGACGTACCTGCTTCAATTTTCATGTCAAATTTCTGCGATGGGCAGTGGCTAATCCAAGAGCCACCTCGCCATTTTTCAACAAACATTTCACAGAGGTTTCAAACTCTTTTTTCATTCTTGCACAGTTGGCCAATTTACTTTCGGATATCTGAAATCAACCTTCCCTTGGGCTATGGCAACTTACCTGGGGCGATGGCAACCCCGACAATTTATTTGGCATCTTTTTGGAACTCGAAAGGGAAGGGTCTGCTCCCAACTCCAATTTCTTCTCTGATCAAGATTTATATGATGGAGTGTGTTTTGCACGTCCGATTCATTCCACATCACAATTCGATAAGACAAGTCTGAGCAAGTGTGTTATAGTTATGTGGCATGATGGGTCACATGTATACTGCCCAAAATGCCACGCGAATTCCAAACGCAGCTTTTGTGCAAAAGTGAGCGTCTGCACATAAATGCAAGCTGCCGTCCAAATGTGCTGCTGGTCTGAGCGTCTGGCACACTGAAGTCGTGACTGGGCCTTCAAAAGTCTTTTAGCCAGAAGGGTTTTTTGTTTTATTACCTTTAGAGTCTTTAGAAACTTGAGACGTGTAAAGGGTGGGTATCTTGACTGTTGAGGATCGTGTGTGTGTTTTTTTTTGGGGTTTATCAAGTGACACAGTGTGGCAATGTGTGGCCGCGGCCCAACGGTGCGGCCTGTTGAGCATGCTGGTGAATAGCTCGCCCTCTTTCAGCCGGAGTCGGTGCTCCAATACCTTGGAGCACAACTTCCACGCGCGCATGACTGCATGACTTTGACAGCACAGACTGTGCCTTAAGCTGAAGCTGGATGAAACTGGCAGATTTCAAACGTTGACCAAACTCAAACAAAATCAAACAAGAAGCGAGTGCAACCTAAGCCCTAAGCGGACACATGAAGGAATAAGGCACAAAGGTCACATAGTCTGTTTCAAACAAACACAGAGCCTACACTTGCAAAGCTTTGGTCGGGCCCAGTGCTTACGGTGTATAAATGTGCCTAAATCATCCTAAATCAGCTGCATGTTTTACCAACATGAGTGATAAACAAGATGAATGTGAAATGTGTGTGGGCTGCGACCGGCTGCGACTACTCCCAACACACACCCTGTGACACCATCTGCATCATGGCACAATGGGGCCCAGCTGAGAAAGCATCACTGCCGTCAGAGCGCCCTGTCCGAGACTGCACTCAAGGTAACGTCAATAACGTCAATTGTACTACTGAGGATATCTGACCAGCACCATCTACTGTATTGGCATCCTGCCAAAGCTCAAACTGAATCAAGGCTGCTTGCAGTCTGTTTCTCTCGCAGCTCTTTCCCTGCAAATGTATACAATGTATGCAAATCAAGGCAACGCCTGCAGTGGTGCTGGTTTAGCAATTGAGCGGACCTCACATCCACCGAGAATGCCCGTTACTTGCATTTACTTGCACAATTCCAGGAGAAAGTGAGTCCAAAAGTGGCTGCTGCGTCAGAAATCGTCAGAAGATGCCAGCATGCTAGAAATCAGATGAAATAAGGCTGTCACATCATAAAGTCGGTACCTTAGCTGCACAGTTAAATGGTGTTGAGGTTGTGAAACAGGAAAGCACAGCTCAAGTCGCTCATGGGGCAATTAACGGAATAATTAACGTATCTGTCACCGCCAAGGGACATCATCCACAAAGCACGCTGCCCTGTCGCCAGAGCTGACTGCAATGACCTTGCAAAGGAGGACCCAGCATCACACTCACCCAGCTTCCATTCCCATGCGGTGCCACCCTACACCTGTCATGTATTGTGTGTAACTGTAACTGTTAATGACTCTACTGGGTCATATTGTTTCCATAATGTTTCCATGTTATTTCAATATGTCTCTCTCTCATTTCATCCCAACCCTTGAGGTGATAGCTGCAATCGGTGTTGCATTGCGTTGGAGTCCTGCTGTGAAGTGCCATATGTGCCATGCTGTGTGGGATGTGGGAGCTCCACTCACTGCATTCACCACAAGTTGCACCCAGTCCCGAGGTGACGATGGCAACATGCCTCAGAAAGCATTCAAACAAGCACACTGCAGACGTGGAAATGAAAAATATTGAAGCAGGATGACCCCAGAGATTGCTAAACTCCCACCAAATAGCCAATAGCCGTTCAATTTCCATGCATGTTACTGAAACCAGTGACATTGCGATGAAATGATGTCACAGGTCCCGACAAAGCTCCTTCTTGCGAGCAAGATTGTCAAACCATTCCTTGCAGCGATCTGGCTTGCGTCACGTTTATCATGCTCTTCAAAGGTACGGCCATGTGGCCATGCAGCAAATCGAAGCCGCTTTTGTGTGCAAGATCTGTGTGATTTGAGATGCTGGGACTTGCACCATTGCGCGGTGTACATCGACATCAGTTGAAACCAGGCCTCATCTGCGAACCAATTAAATAGTACAGAAGTCATAGAACCCTTTTACTATGAATGAAAGGGTGCCAGTATGTCCCAGTCCCGCTACTTTTGCATTGGTCTGTGTTGGTCTGGTTGGTCAATGTGAGCTCAGAAATTCCATCACTCAACAGTTTCGAATTGGCATGATTGCACCTAAGGGGCGAATGCATTCTGTCGGTCTGACCCAGTATTGAACAGACTAAATGAAACATCATGAAACATCAACAAGTTGTGGTAATGGTGGGTAGTCCATGGAGGTAGCCTCATTTGTCAATGCTCTGTGATGAGGCTGTTCTTGATCCATCTCAGCAATTCTCTTCTGTTCTTCTATGTTCTTCTGTCGGTTATTCATTTGTTTCGTTGTGCTATGTTGTGCTCTAAGTGTTTGTCGTTGACCATGCCGTCCTTGTCGGGGAAGCACCTGGACTCCAAATTGAAATGAGAGAAACTGCCATGAAAAGTGGGCAGGAGATGGCAGCAGTGCCCACAGCGATCAAATCCAGGCTGCGGACTGCAAGCAGCAATTGCATGCAACGACAGGTAAACTCCTAACACGAGGGTCGTGCATGTTCCTCTATCCGCGAACCATGAATCAAGATCAAACAAGATCAAACAATATCAAACTATCCCGTTTTAACCAACACACCAACCCACAGCCTCCGTGCCAAGACCGTCTCAATTATACTTATATAATCTTATATATAATTGAAGAGTCAGCTGGGAGCTCACTGCATGAGGTGACATACATTGAAATGTACAATGAAATAATCTGATGATGACGACATATTACGAAATCTTATATGCGCACATCTAAACCACACATTGAAACCGCCTTTGGCCCAACGGCTTTGGCGAATCCCATGCCCATCCTCCGGCGCTTCACTCGACGAAGGCGAACCCTCTGCCTTGATACAGCGACAGCTCTGGTTCTGTGCTCTCGGCTCCATCATGTTCCATCATGCTCCATGTATCGTCAATAACCAAGGACCCGGCCGTTGGGCTCAGCTGCCTCAGCTAGCACATCGGTCGACAAATTCTCGGGAAAAAATTGCCAAGCATGGTTAAGCATTGCTAAGCATGGCAGTTCGCGCCCTAGTGGTGCTGTCCATCGCCTTCATTGCTCTTCATCTCTGAAGTCGTCTGATCCCATTGTGAATCATCAATATATATATATATATATATATGTGTGTGTGAGGATATTAAATATATATATATATATATTTATGTATATTTATATTTATATTCTAATGAGAATCTATTTTGATCTACCATCCGCTTCGGGCCCTGAGTGTCTTCGTGTTGGGTGCCGCGCCATGCAACCCCTAAGGAAGGAACAGGCCTCTGCGGCTGCCTTGGTCAACGTGCTCAGTTTTCCACAATACGGTTAAAAAGATGCTAAGTTGCTGGGCAGCATCATATTATTGAAAAGTGTGGAGAAAGTCCGGAAAGCGCCTAATCTGAAAATTCAAAGTTGTATCACGCAATGTTTTGCATTGTTTTGCGTCATCTATTATTCACGCTATGTTATGCGGCTTTTGTACTTTACCATGAAAGCTCAGAGCCCAAGGCGTGTCACGTTTTGCCTTGGCATTCTTCAAAGCCTCTGCCTGCACCTTGGCCACTGCCAAGCTGGCATGAAGTTTGTGAGTACTCCTGCTTTCTAAAAACCTCCTGCTTAGCAGCTGTCGCGAAGTCAGTTTCCCTAGAATTGTGCATGTATTTTCAGGGAACAGCACGACCCTTTGGAAGCACCAAACCGTTTGGTTTGTTCCCAACCCTTTGAGCAGCTGCAGCAGTATGGTGACTGAATACTCCACAGTCGTGTTGGGGACCCCATTCCACTTTCAAACACCCATCCGAAGCTCTAAGTCAGGCAAAGGAACGCATAGGGTCAGGTAGTCGAGGTTTTGGGCTGTCTGGATGCCTTGCACCAGCACCAAAGCCTCAAAGGGGCAAAGGCTCAAAGTTGTGCAACCATGTGCAACCAAGCATCTTTCAATCGTCAGCAGAAATATGTCCAGCTAATTCCAGCTAGAAGTCGTTACTGCCTATTTGATCTCACTGGTTGTGATAGTACAGTATAGATCAGTATAGTACAGTTATGCAGCTATGTTATGCAATGCGGTCAACCAGGAGGGTGAGGGCAGATGATGTGCATGGGGTATCATTGTATCATGGGGTTAGGGTTTGGTCGGTCCTTGAGGTGAGCCAGTCTTTCGGTGTAGTCCTTCTCGTGGCCGCGCAATTGAGCCGCTGTCTGTCCACACCTCAACCGCCAAGCAAGGCACAATATTTACAGTCTATCAATCACAATAACTCTTTGCTGTCAAGCTATGTCAAGCTTGCCCTCAGGAACACGAATGTCAGGAATGGCTGTGTTTCTATATGTCGACATGCTGACTTTGGCCTGCTGGACATGGCTACCAAGCACTCCTCCAGTAGAGCCTTGGGCACGTCTCTTGCGAGTCAACCTGTCTTGTAATTGGCCCTCGCCTCTCTCCCCCTCGTGTGTGTGTGTGTCTGTTCAAGTATGAGTGGCATTTGGTCATCAAATCTATTCACTTCACCGAGAATGTCTGCAAAATGTTGCAAATTATCCGAGAAGAGCGCCCAGTTGCTTGGCAATCGAAGGCTCGAACGATGCCACACGAGGACCTTGGAGCAGTTGAGTCTTGCAATCTCTTCCAGCCCTTTGAAACCTGTAGCCTTCGATGCCAATCTACAGCTCTGGATAGCTCTGGTGGCATCTTTGGAATCTTGCACTAGTGCTGGACTTTGTAAGCTGGGTAGCACCAAGTCCAGTATTTCCACAGAATATCTCTCTGTCATTGACCACGGTGGCACATTCCGGGCAGTCTGCAGTCGTCACTGCACCGAAGGCAAATACCTGCCATGTGCTGCCCGTGAACACTTCCAACATGGAACGAAAAGAACATGTAGTGAACACAGATGATAACGACATGGCGCAGCCTCTGGCCAAAACGGTGGGTAGGCCTATGCAGCTCCAAGTGGCACAATCGCAGAAAGACAGAGACGATAAAGATGATAAAGAAAACATGTGCTGTGGGAGCATGAGCTTCCAACGGGCATGACCCCATGCGAAGACTGTCAAATGTCCCATGCCCCATGCCTTCACCAATGCCCAGGTCACCGAAAAAAGCACCGACAACAAGCCAAGGAGAACCTCGGCTGCATGTAAGCTGCATGTCCATAGCTTAGCTAGCTCTCGTTCCATTGTTCCAAGCTATTGTTGCAGAGTTTCACGTGCATAGACATTTTACAGAACTTATGAGCATCTTAGGCGTTGGCAGCAGCTGTCTCCGAAGCAAAGCACCTGGGAGAGAGAGCAGGGGAAACTTGGCCGGGGTTGGCCGCTCCGGTTGGTCTGGGCGAGGCTAAGCAGCACGGCTTTCGTTCTCAAACCAATGTCGGTTTTTTCCTGCTAAGCTCAAGGCCAATCGGTACTACTAGGAGCACTCCTCGGAGTTTGTCTGTCGTGTCAGATTGGCGAAAAAGGGCTGACGACCACGGCTGCACGTTCCGAGAGAAACTTCGTTCTCCCGCCGTGATTGGTGTCCTAACCCAACACTGCACATTGGACAACATCAGTGCTCTCATGTGCTCTCAATTCAGGATATGACGTTCTTCCCATATCGTATGGTATGGTGCTTGCAGCCGCACTGAAGGTCGGGTGACCTGTCAGTTTTGACTTCAAGACTGCCCAGGAGAGCAAATGAAGCATGTCACTCTCACCAGCACAATGCCAGCTTTCAGGGTAGAACGCGATTTCAGGGTAGGATGTGGTGTCAAGATCTTGTAAGCGTGTCAATCTCACCCCATCTAGCCCAAATTCCAAATTAGGAAAAAGGTGATGCAGCACTATGCAAAGGGCTAATGCAAAATAATGCAAACAAAGCGTGTTTGCCTTCTATATTCTATATGTTCTATTATGTTGCCCTGTGATTTTCCAAACCACTTCCACCGCATCCTGGCCTTGGATATGTCTAACTGCGGAAGAGCCTCAATGAATCTCAATGAGACAAAGGATGACAAAGGTCTTTGCACCAGAGTTTTCAGCGCTTTCACGCAGGCGCCATCCCTGAAATTCTTACGTCTTGAAGATGAAGTCTTGAAGGCGAACTCTGCTTCTTTCTGCTTGGCAGATCTTCGCACAATATGGGCACAGCCATTCTCAAGGCACAGGCCCCATGCATTGGTCGAGACATCTTGAAAGTCAGTAGCTTTCAAAAAGGCTGCAACCTTAGTTACAGCTTGCCTATCACACTGCGCACATCATTTCAGGGATGTCAAGTGGATGGCATTGGCGAATTTGACTCAACGAGCAGGCCTATGATGACAAACTGATGGTATCTGATGGTGAATTGATGAGAAATCACGAAACATGTGAAAGTCTCTTGAGCGGAATCCTTGGGCAACAGGCTGCAGCTTCTATCTCACAAAGGCACACACCAGCCTTATGTCATCTTCGTGCCGACGCCGGATCGGCAACATATTGAAAACACCGAAATCAATTGAGATCATGTATACATATATATATATATATATGCGTGTATGTATGTATGTATGTATGTATGTATGTATCTATCTATCTATCTATCTATCTATCTATCTATTTATCTATGTATGTATCTATCTATCTATCTATCTATGTATCTATGTATCTATGTATCTATCTATGTATCTATGTATCTATCTATGCATCTATCTATGCATCTATCTATGTATGTATGTATTTATGTATGTATGTATCTATGTATTTATGTATCTATGTATCTATGTATCTATGTATCTATGTATCTATGTATCTATGTATGTATGTATGTATGTATCTATGTATCTATGTATCTATGTATCTATGTATCTATGTATCTTTGTATCTTTGTATCTATGTATCTATGTATCTATGTATCTATGTATCTATGTATGTATCTATGTATGTATCTATGTATGTATCTATGTATCTATGTATCTATGTATCTATGTATGTCTGTATGTATGTATGTATGTATGTATGTAATAAATATAACCATATACATGTACAGTATGCACATATATACATATACACATATACACATATACACATATACATATGCACATATGTACGTATACATGTATATATATATACACATATAAGTACATATATATACATATATACATATATACAATATACATATATACATGTATATACATATATATACATATATATAATATATATTTGTAATCATGTGTATATATATATGGGGGGATTAAGAGCAGTGACAGCGCGAGAGAAAGCATTCGACAGCATCAGCACAACAAAATACACAAACTTGCCTGCCAAACCCTTCTCAGGCTGTGCAAGATTGGCCAGCGCTTTGTCTCATCCGGCCTCAATGAGCCCGAGAAAATCGCCGGAGCAAATTCTGAAAAGTATCCAAACATATCCAAACTATTTGCCATATTCGAGATATGTCAGTCATGTCAGTGTCATTCCATGTCATTCCACTTTTGCTTGAGGCTTCTTCAAAAGCCAGACTTAGACCATATCAAACCGCGCCAGCATCGAGCACCCGACTTCGCAGTAGCTTGCTTGAAAGCTTTGAGAAGGCCATCCAGCTGCTGATACTGTTCCTGCAAAACAAATGACGGAATCCAACTGATCTGTCAAATTCCAATCGCTTTACATGACGGGTCAATACTTTCATGGCTCCCCCCATAGTATTTGCAAAATTTTACCAAATGGATCTGGATATTGACTGCCCGCTTGATGATCTTGATGGACTTCACAAACTTTAACAAAGATTGTCCCGATCAAAGGCCTCCATAGCAGCAGCTGCTGCCTGGAGGAGAGCCATATCCTGCAAGATACGAGGCGAATGCGCTACATCAAAAGACGAATCCGATGAATACGTACGTCGTGAGACAACTAGTGACGTGAACATCATAAACATCATAAACAGTGAGGACACCGTATGGTGGCTATATCATGCTATATCATGACAGGTGTTCCATTTGGCTCACGATCTTGACACCGATGCCTGGATTGGCGGAGCTCTCAACAGCTCCTGGCTTGCCTGGCAAAACTACAGTAACTGAACATCGTGCGTTGTGCCGCATTTTTTTGGTATAGACATTGTAAAATCAATGGGGAAGCCAAACCATCGATATAACTGCTGCAGGTGTCGCCAAAGTTGAGCTCAGGGTCGGAGCCTTCCTCAACGAACATGCACAAACTCGCAGAAGAATGCAGAAAACAATGAATAGGAAATTGGAACATTCAATGACCGATCAGTCTGCTGCCACTATGTTGCACAAATGGCACAATTTGGATCAATTTGGATCAATTCGGCAGATTGTAGAATTTGTAAACCAAGTTCTCTGCAATTTGTCCAACGTCTGTGTGTTCACCCACTCGTCCACCTGCTCGGCCTCAGTGCGCCAGTAATTGCCAGCCTTTCGCCCTTGTGGCAGCGCAGTTCCAGGGCCCAGTCAGTTGCAGCCAGTCGCGGCGAACCACTGCAACCACCTGTGGACAACTTTTGGGCTGTGGATATCTGTGAGTTAATGTGAGTTAATGTGAAATATTGCACAATTAGTGACATGAGTGTTGGCTGATCTGAATGACCGGATGGCTGATCCGCTCCCGCCATCTCCATCATCATGAAGCCACCAGAACAGAGCACCTGGTGAAGAAGTCGAATAGGTGTCAATATCATCAATATACAATCAATATATCATCAATATAACATTTTTCGATATAATCTGTTTTTTTTGTGACTTCGTTTGACTCGTTTGACTCGTTTGACTCGTTTGACTCATTTGACTTAGACATCGTGCATCGCGTGCAGTGTTGTCAATGTGAGTCCTTGTGGACTTGGATGCTAGTCTTGCAGGATCAATGCGCAACACTGACAGACATGAAAAAAGATCAGTATGATTTATGAATTTTGATGAATTTTGAAAATTCATTGAATATATTAAAATGGCCGGGATGCACAGCCAAGTAAGCCTCCCACGCTCTAATGCCACATCTTGTTCCATCTCCAAAGCGCGTCGCATCCAGAGCATCTCTCCCTCAGGTTCAAAATGTTCAAATCACAGCCAGAATGGAATCCCATGAAGATAGGCCTTGATTGGACCTACGATGTCCGGAGAGATATGCAAACTGAGTGTCACCATAATATTATATTGAAATCTATATAAATCTATATGGTATGGTGCCTATAAAAGATGGTAAAAGCATGTAAAAGCATGTAAAAACAGTATCAGTCTTAAGAATCGACACTTATTCTGCTTGACCTTCACCACTTCGAGCCCTTCTCACCCTGTCCCTGGACTCAGCACGACCAGGACTCGGCGAATCTCCAGCTCTAACTTTGCGCTCAACCTTGACCCACAATACCCACGATGACCCACGTCAAATCACCGTCAAATCGTCGGATGCACATAATGCACATTCCAAGACCGCAGTACAACAGATCAGAAATCATTTGCCATCATGAAAGGGAGCAAAAATTGAAAATAATTGTAGGAGCACTATATATTCGTTTTGGCTGGACAAAGGCATTTGGCAAAGCCCATCGTATCAATCGTGTTTTATGCAGGAGAGCAAGCTGTCTATGCAACTGGCGTTGAAAGAACTCACTCTTGGATATTTGTGCCAAGCTGCGGCCAAGCGCGCGTTGGGGCACTGACCCTGCACAAATTGGAGGCATCGGGCACCATGTTGTGACACGGCCAAGTGCAGAATTAAGAACCTCCTAGCAGTGCAGACCGTATCTACATGTATCTACCATAATCATGGCAAATCCAACATAGGCCTTTGTGACAGGCTGTCATGCGATGAACGACACATATCCACAGAGTCACTTCAACGTAAGTCTGGGCGTCCGGCTGTCTTTCAAACATGCCTTGAGAAGCTCCGGCCTCTGTCTCAATGTGTCTAATCTTTCTGACGCGTTGCAGGGAACGGAATGTTTCTGGGAGGATCTGTTAGAAACACGGCTACTAAAATATACTAAAATGCAGTTGTTGATGGCAGCCCGATCAAAACTTCCAGCACCACGAGCCAGAGAAATCCTGGGCGTCGGACAAGCCGCCGCAAATCTGCAAGCTTTGTGGAGATGCTGCGCAGGGCCAAAGCCTGAGACGAGAATCACACAAGTTTGGACGCAATCAGAATCACAGTTCAGCCTCTTCCATCATCTTCCCATTACTTTGGTCACTTTGGTCTCGTCACCACAAGGAATTGTGTGCAAGTAGCGCTTCACCAGCTGTGCCAGCTATGCCAGTCTGACAATGATCTTGATAAGTCTAACTCCATCTGATCCCTCAATCGAGTCTTCAAAGGGCTGAAAAAGCTGAAATCATCGAAGTGCGCACTCTGGAATTCTATTCTTGAAACCGTCAAGATGAAAGAGCCTGATGCCTGAAGTCATTTGGATCAAGATCTTGCATCTTTACAGCAAGGGTGGAAAAAGGTGGAAAAAGGCTCCAAAGGTCTGGGCCCATCTGGTTCGCAGCTCAGTGTCCAGCTGTCCTGTGTGCCCAAGAAATGACAGCATTTGTTTGGTCTCTGCCGTCTCTGCTGTCTCTGCTCCTTTGCTTCATACTTAGAGTATCTTGAAGGGAACAATTCATTGTCGCGTGATGTAACTTGATGTAACTTGCGTCTTGCAACGTTTTGCCAGGCCTAAAGGGATTTGTCTTGCAGCTGCTGCTGCACCTCAATGGCAGGGTGTGTGGCACAAATCTGTAAGCTGAGGCTTGGAATGCGCACAGATCAGCCCCCTGTGCTTCCTGGTTGTCCAGATTCAGCAAGTAGCTATAAAATTAGATAAGTAGATGCCAGCAGGCAGTGCATGGCCGAGTTTGAATCGTTCTACCTCCACATCCGCACATAGATCCGCAATCACCCGCACTTCTGCTGAGACCGGCACTCGCTAGCAATGCTACACCTGCAGCAGCTTCAATGGCCCTTGGCAGCACCTGTCAAATGAAGAAGGGTGCTGAAAAGGTCAGGCCATGTACCGGCGGCATAGGCACACATTGTTTGTTTGCTTCACTCCAAGGAATATCAATGTAAAGATATTGTGCGTATTTATGTGTATGTGTATATATATATATACACATATATACATATACATATTATATATATATATATATATGTGCGTGTCTGTGTGGCGGTGTGATATTCGTGCGTGATCATATGTTACACAATTACCGTTTGAGCATACACGTTATATATCGTGGCATATATATATATATACATATATCATATGTGTATATGCATATGGAACTAATTGGAAATAGATGCGTGCATGTAATTATATGTGTTAGAATAATTATTGGTTTAGAAAACGTGCTCTTGATCACATGTACTTTTTTGGCCAACCCACTCTCTTGACTCCCTACATCTCCCTACCGAGTGGCTCTGTTGGGATGCTGTTGCAATTTTTGTGCAATCCGTGTACCCCGTGCACCTGCTGAACCAATGCATCAACTGCAGCTCGACGTGTTTCCATGCGCTGCCTGGAGCCTCAGTATCTCATAGGCGCGGCAGGGCAGCTGCAGGATAGATTCACATCAGTCGGAACATGTTGAAACCTTGGAATGAATTTGAATCATAATCCATAAGCTTATCAAATCTATTCAAATCTTATCAGATTGTAACAACTTATATTTCAATTCGAATGCGTTGAAGCTCATCCAGGTGGCACTGTGTGGTAATTATGCATTTCAAGTTTCCGAAAGAGAACGGCGATGAGTATCCATGAGTATCCATGATTACCACAATGATTATCCATGATTAGCGTGAAAGCAATGCATTCGCAATCCTAAGCCAGATCCGCACAGGTCCACGTCACAAGAAACCAGGTCTGGGAATGTCTGGGAGTTCCGACACTGTGAGCACGAAAGCATGACCTCGATGAAACTTGGAGCACCGAAGCAACACAATGACAACATCTTATGACATCTTATGACAACCCTGACGGGTGACTTTACAAACACGTTCTCTAAACATCATCTCTAGGACTCTAGGAACATTCTGGGAACTAGGCTATATATCTTCACATGATATCAATACGGTGCAGATGTAAATGAAAGTGTTGGTCTCTCAGGATAGAATCATTCTGCTTCAGCAGTTCGCTATTGAGCTTTTTGCCGCAATGAAGTAGAAAATGGCAGCAGCAAAGAAGCCCGCACAGACCTTTGAGAAGAGCATTTTAACACATCTGCACCAAGGGTCTGCAACAGCTATGGCAGCAAAATATACTGCTATAACATGCTATAATGAATTTCAAAAGTCTGTCAAGTATCGCTGCCTTGCCTCTGGCCCCTCGTAGTTCTTGATAGCAAAGACAGAGCAAACCTGACCGCGCTGCAAATCATCACAGAGATCTTTGAGGTCAAACGATAAAGGAAGGTGAACGGCTTAGAGTAGAGTAAACAAGTGCAAGGGAGGTTGATGCAGGTCAGAATGTGCCCCAATGCGGGACCCTGCGTAGCGCCACGTTACATTGTACTGTCAGTCGCTGTTTATGATTTTCGCTGCCTCTAGCCCAAGAACAGCAGAAGGCTTGTACAAATAATGCGAAGACATGCAAAATCAGACATGGAAGTCCTACTTGGCCAACTACGGCCTACTAGTTGCCTGCCCGCGAGTTGTCCTGTAATTCACCCAGGAATTAATGCGCAACCATCCTGGTATGCTCAACATTGCGCAAGTTCGAAGATGGCCACCGTGCAAGCACTTGCCAAGGCTCTGACAATTGCAGCTGCAGTCAAACAAATTCCAATAACAAAGCTGGACAGCCCAGGGCCTCCGATGTGAGTACAGCAGGAAGCAAGCAGAATCAGGGCAATATATAAATTAATATAGATTCCATGAAAACGACAAATGACTGAAGAATGACTGAAGAATGACTGAAGAATGACTGAAGCAGGCATCGAGCACTTCAAGTCAGCCAGCTTGGTGTTGCAACATGTTGTAACTTGATTCCTTGTGTTCACACATGTTTACACTGGGGCACTGGCCCAGTCGCAAAGCACCGACAGCGCTCCAAACGATGACCAGGGCCAACAAGATCCGTAGCACAAGCACCTCAAGGGTGAAACAAAAGCAATCGCAACAAATCGATTGAACAATTCCGAATCAGAGGGAACACGCTTGAGAACATGCCGTGCAACGCTCTCTGCTAACTTTCTGCATCTTTCTGCGCCCTGCCACAGGCCATGCTGCAGGCTTTTTTTGGCGCTGATGGCGGCACTTTCTGCGGGTCTTTGCATTCAGAATTTGACGTCTTTTGTTGCTTCTAAACAGCCTGACCCTGTGGAATCCAGCCACTTAAGTTGAGGATGAGCATGAGCATGCATAGGTGTTTTGAACGTGTTTGAGTCTCTCATCTGAGAGGTGAAACGTCAAAGAAATGCCAAAAGGCACTGCAAACGCTTCTGCTCGAGTTGCTCTTCCCAAAGGCGATGTTCCGCTGCCATTTGCGTGTTGGCCCAGTCAAACCTCAGGTTTGGAATGAAGAAGTCACGCCTTACAGCCAACATCAGCCCCTCTTCGGCCATCTTTGAAGCAAAAACTATTCAAACAATAGAGATTGAATAAACAATCGCGGCATAGCCACAAACGCTGTCACTGGTGGCAGCATCTACCAAACAAAATGCCATCTTGACTGCAATCACGGGCCCATTTTGACCAAGCACTGAAATTGTCAGCCCCTGCCAGCCTGCGTCTGAGCCAAGTCATGAAGCGCACGTGAAAACATACAAACAAATCAGAATTTATAAGTATATACATGTGTGTGTGTGTCTGCGTGCGGGGGTGTTCGTTGGAAGCACGTGTGATTACTGAAATAATATTCATATGCAGAACCGAACATACACATGGACACATACATGTACAAACAGTCATATACACGCACACAATAAATATGTATATTATATTATATATATATGTGTGTGTGTGAGTGTGTGTGTGTTTTACCGACAAAAGCGATGTATACTTCATGTCTATGCATGACATTTAGAGATGGTAAATGACCAGTGTGCGGCACTTGAATTTTGCAGTGCCCCAAATTTCATGTCCAGGCGCTGCTCGAAAAAATCTTGCACCACTGCGGTCTCGATAGCTGAAGGGCTCTGCTCATTCTCTGGCAACCTTATCGGCAAAAAGGATGTGTGAGATAAGAGGATTAGAGCAACTGGCAAGCACGCTGATTTATCCCCCAAAACTGCTTTGAAGACAGTCAGGGAAAACTGGGGAAATGCACCTGCTGCACCAAAGGCCTTGTGAGGCTTCAAATTTACATACATATTTCTACGCGCCAGTTTCTGCCATGCAATTTCCACAAGAGCTACCCAGCATTTGTATGTGCAACAGTGTGCCACCTCAGCCTAAAGAGTGTCTCGCTGCTCACCCGAAAGGGGCCAAATGCCCAACACCATGACAATGACAACGATGACAATAGTGCTCCGACATGCTTCAAGCAAGCAAACATAAGCAAACTGGATGTGTGTGGCCGCATGTTGCCACAGCCTTTTCCCTCTGCCACATGCCGGAGGATCAATTCATATATCAATTCAGTACATGTCATTCCATCTTCTACTGTATCTACATGTATTCTACATGTATTCTACATGTATACATTGTATCTACCGCATGGCCGAGGCGACCTTCCATCCATGTGCCAAGCTGCACGGGCACGAGGTCACAGGTTGTATCACACGCCTGACACTGTCACAGAACATGACCAAACGACTTACAAACAGCTCCTGGGCTCAACAATCTCAACATGTTGTGGACAGTCCTGCCCATGACATACTTTAAGCATCTTTATAGCATCTTTAAGCATCCTCAATTAGCGGCAGCATGTGCAGCCAACCGAATACTGAAAATTTGCCTCTGAAGTTACAGGGAGTTGGCGCTGCCGAGCGTCCTGCAAGAAAATCAACAAGCGATTTGAACACTTGCGAGTGATGAGTCGTCGATCACATAATATGTTGCAAAACCCGTCTCAAACTCTGCTCAAGGGCAAAGTTAGCAGCTCCAGCAACCGGACAATTCATACTGCCTAGGCTTGCATTTATGCGCACCATCACGCACCTCATCCGCCAACACCGCATCGACAGGAGCAGCATCCAAAGAGCCCAACGCGTTGAAGGCGTCGAGCACTCCCACCACAGGCGATAGGAGGATGTCCTCACGACAAGAAACAAGGCAAAGCAACGCAAGATAAAGCAAGCCAATATAAGCCAATCCTGCAAGTCAACAAGAGACAAGTCATGCAAGCAAGGAAAGAGAGACAACGCTGGAAAGTCAAACAGATTGAAAAACTGTACATTTAAAAAACGTTTTTAAAAAAAACAGCCAAGCTCTCTACGCAAGGCCCTCTCACCGAGACTTTCGGGCCGAGTCACAACGAGTACATCGAGCACCATTAAAAGCAGTGGATATGCACTCAACACAACTGAGCCCTGAAGTTGGCTTAAGGATACTTAAGTCCGGCATAGGTCATTCCGATCATTCCGATCATTCCGATCATTCCGATCATTCCGATCATTCCGATCATTCCGATCATTCTACCATGTTTTGCCTTCTCAAATCTTCTCGAGTTTGGCCGCTACGCCATTTGCCAAGAGGCTGCTGCTAAGGCCAACCGCCCCACCCAGCTAGGCACATCTTGGACCGCGAGAGCAGTTGCGAACTCGGAACAAAAGTTGAGACAGTTGCCTCAGTCGCTTGGCATTTCCTCTGCTCTGAGCCTAAGACGCAGGAAAATAAATAATAAGACTTGAAAAGTAAAAGCCACGTAAGAGCCCTGTTACATCAGGTATCAGCAGAGTGGGTACCACAGTTGACCCCTGGGCAGGCATCCAAAAGAACTTCTGTCACGTGCACATGCAACTTTCTTCTGCAAGTCCGGACGCATTGCAGCAGTTAGAGAAGCGGTGGGGGTTGTCTTTAGATGAGTGACGTTTCAGCGGGTGGTAGGCAGTAGCTAGCCATTGCACTGCCAACTTCAGCAGGATTTGCCACACTTCCTTCGACCACAAGAACAAGAACAAGAACAGTGCAAAAGCCAAGGGAAAAACAAACAATACACAGCCATACACAGCCACAGAACAGGTGGAAACTATTGGAAAATCAGGTTGAAGCAAATGTGATTCCAGCCTCTGCAGAGTGTGGGACTGCACCTAGGGAAATTGACTCCCTGTAGGTGGCACCGGGGCAGCTTCGCCTTGGTATCCACCAAGGTAAAGAAGGTAAAGGATGGTAAAGGTCTGCAAAAAGGTAAAATGTGAAAGATCAAATGGCTGTGGATTTGCCAAAGGGCAAGTGAACAATGGTGGAACAATTATGAACAGCAACAACATCCTAGGTCCTACGACCTTTATATATGCCTTTCACTCATGCAACAACATTTATATACAATCATGAAACGGTAGGATCCCTAGGACACTGTCCTGCACAAACACAACGAACAGGTCGTGTGCGGCCCAAGGGTCGGCGGCATTGAGTGGATGCCAGTCACTGGCAGGTGGCCCGGCGGCATCAAAGCACCGCCAAACGACCACCTGGACCAAGGCATGAAGGCATTCAGTGGCATCGAACTGTTTAACATCTAGAGTTTGCTCTAACGAGATCTCAAGACTTAAGACATCTCACGACACATCTCATGAGACATCTCAAGAATGGACAAACTTGCTGCCGAGGCTCTCAACTCCGTAGACCTCCAATCCAGCATGGAAAAGTCCCAGGCCAAGTGGATGCAGGGTGTTGTTCGCCCCCTGAGATCCCGTGGACACTTAAAAAAGCTAAATCAGTGGCAGTTGGCACTCGTATGCACTCGTATGCTGCAGCCAAATTTGAGACAGAGGGTCTTCACGGGATCTTTATGAGCAGCCTTTGCTCCAATGAGAACAAAACCAATTATAATTGGAATTGTGAATATGTCATATATGTCCCTAGTGCCTCTACAAATGACAAATAGCTGAACACTCAGCCGAACCCTTCAACACAGCGTTGGCCCGCATGAAGAGCGCATCAACTTGGTGAACCGCCTGAAAAGAGCTGATTCTAGTTACATTAATGTATATTAAAGTTGCATGATGAGTATTATGAGTATTATGAGTTACATTCAAGTGATTTTGATTTATTTGGGGGGTTGAATGCTTTTTGATCTTTTTGACAGCCTTCGTCCCATTCAGGTCGTACACATGAAGCCAGGCCTCCGGACCTGGCAGGAAGTGTCATGCTCTAAAGCTTGTCTGTTGGTACGGTAAGTCAAGATGGTCTGCCTCTCTACACGAACGCATTACATATATTACATTATTACATTGTATATATATATTGATATATATATCCCCGTTGACATTTCCCGGGAGACCTTGTGCAAGCTACTTGTAGGTATGAACCTGGGGCCCCCCATTTTGAACCTACAAAAAGCCATTCACATGACCTAAAAACCACCTACAAAATGCAA
>Ga0126342_10001156_pt1 | contig 35439 bp, 47 predicted proteins | sample Cyp1metagenome_FD_92528 | JGI IMG/M metagenome (GOLD analysis project Ga0126342, IMG submission 92528) | Coral microbial communities from Lord Howe Island, Old Settlement Bay, Australia - Cyphastrea 1 metagenome | ecosystem: Host-associated > Invertebrates > Cnidaria > Coral ...
CCAGCGCCAGAATGGGTGAAGAATTTTGATAAATCTGATGCAGTAACCACTCCATCTCAAGAACAACCCAATACCGAAGTAGATACACCCGAAATTTCACAAAAACCACGTCGCAGAATACGTACAAAAACCAGGCCTGATACAATCCAAAATTGTTCATCGTTCGCAGAAGCATCACATGTCTCAAATTCAGCCTCCTCTTCAGGTCAGCCTGCCCTACCACGTGCTGGTATCGGATAGGCTGCCTACGCAATGCAGTCCTGTCGCTGTATGCGCAGTGGCTGCTACAAGCCCCTACTACTTCTGGGATCCAGCAGGCCCTTTCTCGGTCAGGTGTGGCATTGATCATCCGTAAAGGTAGTGTATGGCAAGCAAGACAGATTTGCCTTAAAGATACCATTTGCGCCAAACACTTTCATGCTGGTCGATTGCTCCTTGTTCAAATCTTTTTCGGAGAAGGTGAGTAAGGTGAGAGGTCTCTTTTGATATATGTTCTCTATGGACAGGCGGGCGCCCGTTGGGAGCAAGCCAAAAAGGATGAGTTGGAGAACATGTTGGCGGACGTCTCCAAGGACATTCAAACACGCGGGTCAGTTCCAGCATGCATTGTCGGAGACCTTAATGTACAAGTCCAAGAAAGTAGACTCCTCCAGAAACTTTTAGACTCAAAAATTCTCTTTGATGCCCAGCAACTTGGTACCAGTACAGAACAAGCTAAGCCTACCTCCCACAAAGGTAGTGGATCACGAATCGATTTTGTATTAGCCAACCATTTTGCTGCTGGATTGCTAAAAAGTTATAATGTTGTTCCGGGAATTCTACCCCAAGACCACAGTGAAGTTCGTGTCAAAATGGATTTATCCATTGGACACCAAACTAGATATGTTGTTCATCAACCCAATAACCACCATAACCCCCAATATGATAGACCGCCGCCTGACTACAATCCTTCACCAAGAACTAGTTGTCCCGAAGTGGTTTCTTGTTTAGCCCAGAACAAGATCGACCAAGCATTTCGTCGCTGGTGTGATCATGCACAGAAATTCTCGCACAAAATTCCGCAGACAACTAGTAACGGAATTACCTATGACGCAGGCACGCATCGTGGACAGGTTCGTTTTCAGAAACAGTGCATTTTTTCCAAAGCAAAAGGATGCGCATACTTTAAATCTCAAATCAAGACGCATTGCAGCCGCTCTTGGTCGTATCCAGGAATTACAGCGGTCGACCCACCATGGGCAGCAAAGTGACAACACTTGGAAAAAGGTTGCCAAAGTCCTGCCAGACTTGCCCGTGCCACAGAAACAAGAACTCCAACAAATCTTACAAGATCGATTTAGTCAGAATTCCTTAAGTACAAGTGAAGTTTTGTTACGTACTTGTCTCAAACTCTCCCAGTCCGAAGATAAAACACAGGGACTCAAAGCTTGGAAGGCGCGCATGGCCCATTCAGAAAAATACGCCTACCAATGGCTACGTTCTAAAGATACTAATGCTGATGAAACTATGCGTTTGGCAGATGGCACTTTTACTGCTGACACACAGCAGCAGTTGAACGCTGCACACGCGGCATGGATGCCTTTGTTTCAAAAATTCGCTACAAAACCTCCCGACTTACCAACATTCGAAGAACATTTTGTTCCTTTCATGAAATCCTCGCAGATGTCTTTATCACCTTTAACTGGTCCTGAATTAGTTGATGTTCTTTCTAAAAGTAAGAATAGTGCTCCAAGCTTAGATGGATGGGCCCCACAGTCTTTAATCGCTTTGAGTCTCTGGTTCCCCGACATTTTCAATGACCTTGCAGCTATTTTGAATTGGATCGAAGAACATTCTATATGGCCAAAAGCTTTATGCCAAGCTTACGCTTCTCTTATACCCAAGTCGGGTATGTCAACTGCACCGAGCCCCCTAGAGTTTCGCCCTATATCAGTTCTATCTTCAATCTATCGATTATGGGCCAAAGCGAGGTTTGCACACTCTTTACCATGGCAAGAACTTTGGAGCCCAAGTCAAGTTTGGGGTTGCAGACAGCACCGAGGAGCAGAGACTTTGTGCCTTCAATTGGCACTACACATGGAACAAAGTGCAGTGGAACAGCAAAGCGCTGCAGGAGGGATCGCTTTCGATTTTGCAAAGTGCTTCGATCAAATCCCCTTTCAGCTTCTCTTTCGAGCTCTCGAAGTAAGAGGTATGGATAACAGGATCATTAACCCTCTCAAGTCAATGTATGATTCCTTGCACAGAGTGTTTCGCCTCCGTGGGTCATGTGGACCTTGGTGGATAGCAAAGAATGGTTTGTTGCAGGGTTGTCCTCTATCAATGATTGCTTCAAATTCTGTGGTATCCACCGTGTTAGAAGTAGCGCAGGTTAAATGTCCAGAAGTAATAGGCAGAACCTACGCTGATGATATCTCGGCTACCTGCATAGCCCCCAGCACCGATGAACTTGTTCGCAGCATTTCCAATTTTTTTCGCATTGTTCAAGCGCTCGAGGAGATCCAATTTGGTGAAATAGCTACCAAAAAGAGTGTCACTTTTGGGCACCCGTGCCTAAAGTCTAAAGTTCACCCTGAATATGATCATTTCCGGAAATACCAGATTGTAAGTGGCTCTTTTATCAGCGAAAGTCAGAATTCTAATGCATCTGATATCGAGTCAGGTAGATCTGCTAAGTGGCATGAAAGTGTTCTTCGTATGAGACATTGTCCCTTACCATGGCGAGACAAATTCAAGATGTTGTTGGCAACGTCTACCCAGGCGACATACGGCCAAGGAACACATAGTTGTGGTGTGCCTGAAGAAGAGCTGACAAAGATTCGCTCGAACATTATACGAGCAATGTTTTCCGTTGATTTTTATTCTCTAAACCCCAACCTCAGTTTCGCCATTTTGTTGCCTGCCCAACTTGACCCTTTGTTTTGTCATATATATCAAGGTCTTAGAACACTTGCACGTTGTCTCAAAGATGATTCTTTTCGAACGAACTTCCAGACCATCCTTCAGAAAAAGCCTAGTAAGAATTTTGAAGGTCCAGTCCATAGAGTTAGAAAGTTGCTCCGAACTCCACTTGCACCCTCGTACAGGAATTAATTGATGCACCATGTGAAAATCTTGAACTTTGGGCTCATAACCTTCGCGACAACTGGAGACACCAATTGCTCCAAAAGGCTGCCATAAATAGACCTCAACATTTTAAGGACGTGGAACGTTTGTGCTTTCGCCGGACTTTACTGTTTTATAAGCAACGGGATAATCAGGCACTTCGTTTCGAAGAAGAGGACACCTTTATGAAACAGGGTGTGCTTCGCAGACTTCTTGTCGGTGGTCTCCTTACCGAAGAACGTGACGCTCGACATCGCAAAGATGACAAAGTTCTTTGCCCATGTGGAGAAGAGCCAACAGTAATTCACATTTCCTGGACATGTCCTATCTACAGTGATTTGAGAACGCCTATTTCCCACATCGATTATGAGAATTTGCCCATGTGTACACAATATGCGGCTCTGATTCTTGAAGATTCTCCCATGAATGACAAGCAAGTCATCGAACTTCAGAGCACACTTGTTTCCATTTGGCAGCGGTACATTTATGATTATAAGTCCGGTAAGCGAAGTGAAAAGACTATAACTGAAGCCGCCTCATCTCAAGACCCATTAACGCAGAACGGACACTTGTTAAAGCCCCGTCCAAATAACCAACCAGGTGTTTTTTGCTGTAAATGCGGTAAATTTGTGGCCAGATCTAAGCACATACGATTGAAAATTACCGGCCAACCATGTACACAAAAAGATTCAACTGTCATTCTCGAAAATGAAGGTTTTGCCCGCAGCCAAACAAGACTCGATGATGTCTTTCAAAAAGTTTTGACAGACTATAACGCAGAAAGTAAACATGACCTTCAATGGAACCGAAAACTTGGCAAAATACCAGGTAGCACCGATGACGGATTGCTCAATTGCATAGTGTGTCAAAAGCAGTGGAAATGGAAAGATCGAGCAAACATTCGGAGAACTCGTTGTGCACCAACCAAAAGTAACAATCCATCAGCATCCTCTTCATCCTCCCATCTCATAGCTCCAACCAGACGACTCAGAACAAAAACCACGCTTTCACTTTCACATGAGGAAGCACGTGCTATGCCTTCACCTGGCACTGGTGAAACCTATACTACCATGCAACACGCACAACCTCTGCCAACGCCAGGATCATCCATTGACTCTGTGCTATGGCGGACAGGTGTTGGCTGAGCCGACATGCAATGGAGCCTTTGTGCTTTCGAGGACAATTGCTCCTACAAGACCCGACTTCTGAGATCCAGCAGGCCTTTCCTTTTCTGTATCCTTTTCATATTTCTACGATTTGACATTCGACCACTCGATCAAATCTTCAGTTTGATTGATCGACAGCATCTACGTCATGTCAAGTGCTGCAGACGTATCGGCAATCGCCGCTACAAAGCCTGCAGAAAGAGAAAGACCAAGATTCGGTTTAGAAAACTCACTTTCTGGCTGATGATGATGATTTTACTGCTGTCTTTTCACAACTCAGCCAGAGGTGGATCAAGAGCATCCAGGCAGGCAAAATGTCGAATTCATGTTAGCCTGTGCTTTGGATACCTTCCAAGTATGTCACATCTTCATACTGATGGTGCTTGAGCAAGAAACTGCGCAACAAAAAGATGCATGCCGCCAATGGTAATGGAGGCAAAACTGGGAGCAAGGGCTACAGTTCCAAAAGCTTGCCTCCAGTTGCAAGTGAAGATCCTGAGATCGCCTTTCAAAGAAGCATCGTTGAAGCAATGCCACAAGCAGCTCGTCTCAGACTTCAAGCACAGCTCATACCGGAAGAATGGTCAGCTGCAACGGTCCTAAGCTCAGAGCTTAGTCACAAAGGTGGCATAGCTTTATGCTACAAAGTTGACCTACCTAATGTAGTGTACTTCAACGAGTTGGATTTACAATGGAACCAACAGCGGTTCTACTCTCGCACGACCCTTCAAGTTTAGGCATGCGTGGATACCGTTCAGAAATCATCAGCTGTAATATCAGAGTGCTCAAAGATGATGGTACATATGGTACGCTACAAGTTGTGCAAGTAGAACGCTTCCTTACCCAACTCGGTTTTGCTGAACATGTGGTCCAAGTTGCTTGTGGCACTCTGGTGCATCTACCGACATGTATGCACAAATGCGTGGCAAAATTCCCTGCCCTGTTCGGATGGACAGCAGACATGGTCACCGGATCCACCATTTCACAGATACTGCAAAAGCATCTGCCTCAAGGCAGTTTCACAGAGATCCAACCACGACTGCACGACAAAACCTTGTCGGCAACTTTCCGAGCTCATTCCGATTTGATCGACACCGTCCTGAAGATCAGTGGCCAAGATCGCATCTTCCACAAATTACATGACAGCGAAACAGTTCGTCCTTCTTTAGATCCTTTATGGCTTCCCGAGGAGACCAACATCGAAGCCGCCTTGACTCTTTGTGCAACCAGCACGGATACATATGGCATCGCTTTGAAAAATGCATCAGCAAACCATCGACTGGCACTTCGCTTCTTGGACATCGACAAGCTTCAGGCTTTCGCAAAAGAGCATTCCATAGATGATTTTTCCCACCTTGGAAGATGGAAACTGTCAGGTGTCCCATCCCACTCAGGTCCAGTAGGCGCTTTGGCGGTTCTACAAGATCGAAGTTGGGATGTACATGAAATCGTCTACTGCAATGCACGACATTGTATCTTTGTTGCCAATTCCAAGGGAGATTGCTCCCCCATGTATATCGAAGTTGGCCGCCATCGCAGACAACTCAAAATTGAAGCAATCAATGCAATTGCTCGTCAGCAACAAGCTGAAGCAGCACAAGCTTCTCGACCTTCCCCCAGTGGCTGCATCAAAGGCTGCCAAGACATCTGCAAATCAGTTCTGGAAGAAATCAGCAGCCGAAGCAGTGACTCTTCGACAACCAGGGACCACGCGTCCACCAGACCAGAAGACCGGTGAGACACCAGAAAAGAACAAGCACAAAGGAGGTCCTTAACCTTCACCAGAACAAGCCTTCCCAACAGTGCAAGATGCTTTGCGCTTGAAAGACAAAAAGTGTTCGCGCTTCTCCAAAGCACTCAGTTATTTCTCGACCTCAGATGGTACCTCAATGCCAAGCAACGTAATCAAGAGATGCGAGCCATACATGGAAATGGCCCTCACATTCCCCCGCTTTCCAAGCCACCAGTAGAGTGCATCACCTGTGCAACATTAAATATTGGAGGTTTTTCTGATCCCACCAAATGGTTAGCGATCAAGCAGATTGATTTCGATATCCTTGCATTGAGTGAAACACATCTCCAATTTCACACCCAACATAGCTTGCACATCAAATTTCCCAATCACCACTTCATCCATAGTCCTGGTAAAGATGGTAAGCATTATGCTGGAGTCGCTTTATTGACAAAGAAAGCCATTTGTTGGTCACATAAACTTGTTGAATGGCCCAAAGATAGTCCGTGCTATTCGTTCTTTCAAGACAATGGGCTCATGTGTGTTCAGTTTTGGACGGGAGATGGCTCCAGTTGCATCTTTGTGTATATTGCTTACAATCCAAGTGGCGCTCGTTGGGAAACAGACAAAAAGACCTACTCGCATAGACTTTTCGAAGCAGTAAATCAAGATTTACAACAACGTGGTGATATAACAGCAATATTGTACTGGATAGTCCGGTATTTGGTTCCGTGATGCGTGACTTTATCCATGACAAACTACAACCGCACAAGTGGGAACATATGATCTCCGAGAAGCATATCGAACACAGGCATGGCAACTCCTAGTCAGGGACGGATCCCAACACTTTGCAGGCATCACTGGTGGGGTTGACCGCACACGCACGCTAAAGTATTTGCACATACTTAAAGATCAAGCTGACGTACTACAAAGCCAATGTGACTCAGGTACCATGATCAATCCTGACCCAATAGATGATCCTCGCGCTAAACTCAAGGTGCTGAGATCTTTTGACTGGCGGTCTGCAAACGCCGGAACGACAACATAGACACAAGCAAAAGGAGGGACATGTGCAATGCCTGTGTAAAACAGGCGAGCCCACGCTGCACCATATAGCATGGTGTTGCCTCGTTTCTCAGCAATACGACAACCTATTTTCGACAAACTTCTAATGCCTCTTGAAGAACTTCCTCGATGTTTCACATGCTGTGCCATCATACCTCAACAAATGGATATGGAGATGCAAGACGTGGTTTTTGTACAAGATATTCTGGTCCAGATTTGGCAACACCATATTGCTGATTGGTGTCATGGTGACGAAAATTTCCTGATAATCTCAAAGAAACCCGATAATCCACAACCCATTATTGATATCCCACAATCCTCTGATCCGAACGCAGCATCATCATCCGAAACAGTTACTCTCGCGAGACCGGTTCCGAAAAACGGTCATATTCTCAAACTCATGGCGGAAGGAGGTGTCTTCTGTCAGCTCTGTGGAAAGTCTACAAAACTCCTCAAACATCAACGTCTCAAGATTTTATCGCGTCCTTGCAAAAATCCTAACTTGCCTCCTGACCAATGGCTCACAGAACCAGGAGCCCTTTCTAGTGCACCGCGACTGGAACAAGATTACTAGAAAAACATAACCGACCTAAGCATCAGCTTTTCTGGAATCAAACGTGCGGCAAAAACAAAAACCAGCCTGAATTCGGGAAACTATGGTGTGAAAAATGTGGCAGAGAATGGGCTTGGATGCACCGGCATAACAATTTGCCTAAAACAAAATGTATACCAACTCAGAACCCCCCTGTTTCGCCCGCCTGGGTGGTCTCTGAACGTGCAAATCCCAATCGACTCAAGTTCCGTGTGCATCCCATACAGAATCACGAACAGTCTGCAGTAAGCGTACCACGACACAGAATCGTGGGCAAACAAACAGCGACACACAATGGCCACGCCCCGCCCATTCCCCGCTCAGGTGTGGGATGAGGCGTCCCTGGCACTTTGTGGTGGTACGGCATGTTCCACTGCAATGACAAGCTACAACTACTTCTGGGATCCAGCAGGCCCTCCGGCATCGACGACCCATGCTGATGCTTGCATACCGGAGGTGGAGAACTGCATGGCGAGATGAGACAGTGCAAGCAAATACATGTCTCATGTGACAGATGGCACCGTGCTTTGATGAAGCATTTCCTACTAATGCCAATTTGCAGTATCCGATGTTGTCTTTTGCTCAGCCACTTGGCTTTTAAAGGTTGCAACATGCAGCCATTTCTCCATGTCTCGCTTACCTCCATATTCATGTTTTGCGCTCTTGCGTGGATTCTGAATGCAATTCTATCTTTGAGGGGCTTTTTGCCCAAAATGCTGCCCACATTTTGTTCTGTGAAGAAATTTCCAATTTTGATTGCAGCCAGACGCATTGGAAGCAGACGTTTCCGATGGAAAAAGAACAGTTGCAGACGAAGTAGAGCTAAAAGATTGAAGAGATGGACCTGGATGCTTCTGCTTACCTTATTTGCACTGGTCATGCGATGGCACTTCACTTTGGCTTGGCACTTGTCAAATGTAGACAGAAACAAAGCCATTGGCATCCGCAATGGAAATGGCAAGGGAAAAGGCAAAGGCAAGAAGGGTAAGGCAGAACCTATGTCATTAGCAATACCCCTTGAGCAGAGCAGCCAGTCAGATCCCACCGCTGAAATCAGGGAAGCTGTAAGTGCTGTTGTCCCAGAGGCAGCAAAACTTCGCAGTCAGAGCTCTTTAGTTCAGGAGGAGTGGGATGATCCAATTGTCCCACATCAGTCATTATCCAAACAGGATGGCATAGCACTGGTTCCCCGCAGGGATTTGGCTGATGTCATTGCCCGTGTGGGTTTCACGGCTCACAAAGTTGCTATCCTTCTGACGGAACCACCAGAAAGACTTGGACTAGCTGGATATCACAAAGAAAGAGTTCGTATCCGCTTGCTTGCATTAAATGACGATGGTGACAGGGTGGAAACTTCTGTGATGAGATATCTGGTACAGATAGGCTTCGGAGCACACGTTCAGCAGGTCATGCAAGGAGATCAAGCCGACATGTACTTCACCTTACGCAAAATGACTGGCAAAATGCCGGAAGCCCTGGGTTGGCCAGCTGGTCAAAAGCCAGCGGCCTTGGTGATGACCGAGCTGACTAAGCATATTCCAGAGGAAGCCATTTCTGAGGTGCAAACACGTCATGATGGAAGTTGTACATTCTACGCCCACGCTGATTTTGTGGATACAATTCTGCGAGCTTCAGGTCAGGGAAATTTCTTCGTCAAGGAGTCCACTCCATCCACTGAATACCATTTGCTATGGCTTGAGGAAGAAGTCAGTCTCGCAGACGCATTGACAATGGCCTCGGACAAAGCTTGTTTTGGAGTCGCCAGGAAAGGAGGAGCTGCACGACCCAAGTTGGCACTACGACTTCGCAATCAGGAGTCAATGGCTGCTTTCGCGAAGTCAAATGGTATTCGTGATACATCACATTATATGGCAGATGGAAGATCTCCGGCGTGGACATCACTGTTGGTACATATGGACTGCTGGGGCTCCTAGCCCAACGCGGCTTTGAAGATACAGAAGTGCTTTATCTGAAGAAAAGCAATGGCGTTTTCTTACCTTTGAAATGTGGAGACAATACACCAGGCTATTTCATTTGCAATGGAACCAAGAGACAATTCACCTTCAAAGCCTTGAACTCTGTTGCCAAGGAACAGGCTGCGAATCAATCGAAAGCCAGCCGTCCCGCAGCTAAAGCTGCATCCAGTGACTCAGCGATGTCTCGACAACAGGCCTTCTTCAAGCAGGTTCACAGGCCACTCCCAAAGCAGCATGCAACGGCTTCACCTACCAAGGAAGCCACAAAGCGCCCGACGGAAGGGAAAACCGGGTTTACGCCGGAACCAAAGAACCAAAGAGAGACTTAACTTGTCTCACTCCCTATGTGACACCAATGCAGACCGGCTCCAGCAGGAAACAGTGGTTCATTGCAGCTCGCATCCGTAATAAATTAATGCACATGCTTGTTGGTAACACGCCAAAACATAAATCCTGGAGACAAACGCATCGTATACAAGAGAACATTCTGAAGATCGGTTCCCTTAATGTCGGGTTTGACAAAGAGACAGAGAATAAATTGCTTAGATTTGGAAATCATTGTGCTATCAGAAACACGCTTGCAATCCCATTTGGAACATTCCGAGTCTCATTTATTTCAGAGCTTTGTTTGCAGTTGGGGCCTGAACCCCGACCAGAGACACTTTGCTGGCACGGCCGTGCTAGCGAGAAAAGAGAAGTTCTGGTCCGTACAATCTTTATCATGGACATCCGAGCATCCCTGTTTCCGTTTTCACCAAGACGGTTGTCTCACAGCTGTGCAACTTTGGACAGGTCACGGTGGCATCTCCATCGTGGTGTATGGCATTTATGGCCCCTCAGGTGCCAGATGGGAGAAATCAAAATGGCAGTATTTTCATTCCATGTTGCAGGCAATTGAACATGATCGGATCGAAAGAGGACAAATCCCTAGTGTCCTAGCAGGCGACTTTAATCTGGAACTAGATGATTCTTATCCTCTCAAACAGTGTCTTCGGTCGCGCTTTTGTTGTGATGCACGCGAAAGAGCATTGCCAGATAACAGAGACCTCCCCACCTGTCATGTCGGCAAAGGATCAAAGATTGACCACCGGTTTCATCAGCGATGTTCGACCAAACCTTTGATTTTTCTGTTCACAAATTGCCTGAATTTAAAGATCACTCACTTGTCACAGCGCAGATATATGCTTCGGCAGCAGCTCAGATGAAGACCATGTTGCGCCAGGTTTGTGAAGTTCCTAAGTTATCCAAACGTACCCAAAATGATAATCCACTACCTTCTCAACTTTCCTCCAAGTTTTCGGAAGCAATAGCTCAGAATGATGTCGACCGAGCCTTTCAATACTGGTCTCTGGAATTTGAGCGTGTGTTGCTGCAAGTTTCGCAGCTGCAAGGTCATGCAAGGCCAATCAAGCAGGCAGCCAAGCGCGGTAACATCACCTTTCACGAACAGGGAGCACACCCAAAAACCTGTCGACAGCAAGCTTCAACACTGATTGGGCGGAAACTATGGAAAGCGCATTGCCGTATAATTGAAATCACTAAAGCCCAAAACGGGGTTAGAAGGGATAGAACTATTGATAACCTTTGGGAAGTCTTACCTTGTCTGTCTCCTATCCATGCTGAGGAGTTTTCCGAAGCTATGCAAAAGCAGAGCTATGATCAGGTAGGAAATTATAAGCAATGAGATGGAAAGTAACGACAGGTTGGACAAGAGCCAAAGAATTCTGGCCTGGAAACGTAATATCAGGAAATCGAACTCGCAGCCATATTACTTTCTTCGAAGCAAAGCAAAAGCCCCCCCGACGAAGGTCTCTATGGTTGATGGTAAACCTACAGCAGACTCATGCGCTCGACTGGATAGCATTGTGCAAAAGTTTGGAAGGATATATATTCGCATCATCAGAATGGAGGCCTTTATGGAAAAGTGCGGGCCCACTTTGCGTAACTCCATTATAAAGTTAGACCCGATTTCCCGTAAGGTTTTAGGCCAAACCATCAATAATATGAGCCCCAGTGCCCCTGGATTAGATCAAATAACTGCAGTTGAACTCCAACTTGCTGCCAATTGGTCTCCTACCATTCTGGAGTCGTTAGCCACGCTCTATCAGACGATTGAAAAAAGTCAGAAATGGCCAAAAGTCCTAACCAAGGGAGGAATTGTTTTCATCCCTAAGGATGCTGATAATCCATTCCCCACGCCGCACGAATTCCGACCCATAACAATTTTATCCTGTATCTATCGAGTATGGGCGGCCACACGGCATTCACAGATGGCACAATATTGGTTTCCTTTGTGGCAACATCCCAACTCCTTTGGGAGTAAAGGTTCGCCCTCCGCCGATCAGCTGGCATATCAAACTTGTGTACAGTTGGAAGATGCACAACGCTCTGGACATTGTGTGGCGGGGATCTCGTTTGATCTCCACAAATGTTCCGACACGATTCCATTTAACTTAGCACTCCATGTATTCCTCATAAGAGGTGCGGATTCCCGAGTTGTGCAGACCCTGCGGGCATTCTATGCTCAACACATTAAAAAGTTTAAATTGGAAGGCCACTTTTCAGCAGATTTTAAGCCTTCGTGTGGCATAGTACAAGGTTGCCCACTGTCCATGCTGTTATTGACTTCCCTCATCACTTCTTGGTTAGAATATACATCAAGTCAGATCCCCTCGGCAGTTTTGCGTGCTTATGCAGATGACATTTCAGGATTGGTTGAAGCTCAGACTAAGCATGTAGTTGCTACTAACATACAGGGGATTTATAAGCACACAACCACCTTCTCGAAGCTTGCCGGAATGACCATCAGTAAAAAGAAGTCCTTCACCTTTGGAAACAAAAATCTCGAAAATATGGTTCCTGAAATTGATGAACACAAGACCACTTTTAAATTAGTGGGTTGTAGTATCAAGATACCCAACACGCTGATGTGGACTGCACTTGAAAAGCAGCGTCAGCATGCTTGGCAGTATTCGGTGAACCATATTCAATTGCTACCGATCCCCTGGCAGCACAAGACCCGAATCATTCAAAGTATGATGGCAAAACTGAGCTTTGGACAAGGGATGCGCTCTTTCTTCACTTCTAAGGATAATCTCAGAGCCATGCGAGCTGTGGTGGTTAGGGCCCTTCTCAATGTACAGAATTACAACTCAGCACCATTTGCAATATTTGCGCTCCTGGCATCGCCATCTTTAGATCCGGAATTCAATCTGCATCTCAATGCTTTTAATTTGATCCGACGCCTGCATCCGAATCTAGCAGAAGTCAATAAGTTACGTCTTGCGCTTCAAAATTTCCCAGCAAACCTTGATGGTCCAACAGCGCGAGTTCAGCAATTAATCCAACATCCCGTCTTTGGTCCCACTGTGAATAGGTTTCTGCAGGGTCAGCTGAACCCTCAAAAATGGCAGCACCAATTACGTGAGGACTATCGAACTCATGTATGGAAAATTCTAACAAGAGATAGACCTCAGCATTTTGCTGGAACCTCCGGGGGTGTAGATTGCCCAAAAACGCTGGCATTACTGAAGATTCTCATGCAACAAGCTGATGAGTTGCAGAGTAATTGTGATGCGGACTTGGAAATAAACCCTGACCCTCTGGAAGATCCCCGTGCCAAACTCAAAGTGTTGCGTCTCCTGCTGACAGGAGGCTTGCAGAACCCCGAGCGACAACATAGGCATAAGAAACAATCAGGTAAGGTGTTATGCACTTGCGGTCATGGAGAACCGGACCTTTTGCATATCTCATGGCATTGTAGTAATTACCAAGATATTCGCACTCCCATTCTTTCTTTTTTGCCGGACAGTCCTGACAAATTACCAGTTTGCTTTGCTTGTTGCGCAATAGTCCCAACAGTACTCCAACTCAGTACCTCCGAAGTTATCCAAATCCAATCTGCATTGATCCGTATTTGGCAATCTCATATTGACGAATGGTACACAATGGCCCTGATAATTTCATCATTGAAGAAAACGTATTAGCTCAGCCAGATGACCATACCAGTTCGACATCGCATCCGTATAATAATCACACACACCGCGCCCGGTACTTCCTCCTCTGCTTCTACTCGTATTCTTCCCAAAAATGGGCATGTGCTCGAAATATCAGAAGATGGAGGGGTATTTTGTCAGAAGTGTGGAAAGTACACAAAATTCTTAAAGCACCAGCGCCTCAAAATTCTCTCTGAACGCCTTGTAAAAATCCCAAGCTGCCGCCTGAGCAATGGCTACAAAAACCAGGTGCCATGCGTAACAACCTTAGATTAACCCAAGCGTGGCAAGACCTGCAAACATTGCACAACAAAGGCGGACATAAAAGTTGACATGGAATCAGAAATGTGGCAAAGACAGATCCAAAGAATCGGACTTTGGACGACTATGGTGTGAGACATGCGGTAAGGAATGGCCTTGGATGCACAGACATTGTAATTTGCCGTCAGCCAAATGTAACATTCCATCAAAAATGCCCAAGCCCCCCGCTTGGGTAATTAACCACAAAAAAGATCCACACCGAATTATTTTACCTGATTTACAATTTTTCGAACCAGCTCCAGTACAGAATCCAGTTCCAAAGCGCAGAATAGTAGGAAAGCAGACAGTTTCAAGTGGACAATCGGACCTCACCCCCTGTGCGGCCGCATCATCCTCGGATACGCTGCCTCGCACATCGGTGCCTTTGGAGGGTTTCGGCGGCCTGCCGAAAACGCTCCGACAAGCCCCTACTACTTCTGGGATCCAGCAGGCCTCCGGCATCATGGCCTATGTCGACAGTGTGCATTCCGGAGGTGACGTCGGCATAGGGGATGTGACAGTGCACACACATGCCTTGTATGGCTTAATCTACAGCACGTTGTGTCGGAAAACCTTGTTTGCTCATTTGCAGTTGTTCGACAGCTTTTCGGCTGCAATCTCTTAGCCTTTTGGCTTTCTACGTATTTGCCTTTCATGTTTTTCGTGCTTTGGCCCCTCGTATGGAGCCTTTGTGATTTGCCAAGTCGAATGCCCATTTGTGACTACTACCTACATTTTCTCGTTAGGTGTGGCCTCGCTGTGATCATGCTGTTTCGTGCCACCCGATCCAATGTCAAACGTTTGATGTATGCCTTTCTTTTCGACAATCCTTCAGCCAAGCCCACACGAGTTGCTAGACCGGCCAGATTCGTTGGCTTTCGACGGCACAAACCAGTCAGAAGACTGAAGCCTAGCAGCATTCGTTTTTCGAAGTGTTGTTGTCGCGTGTTGCTCACCCTGTTCTATGCCTCCCTTGCTTTGGAAAGTTCAATTGGCATGGACGATCTCCAGGAAAGATCGCAATCGCTGGGCTCACGTTGTTCACGGAAATGGAGGAAAAGGATCTTCCAAGTCTGGCAGGAAAGGGGCCATGCGGCCCACTTCCAGAGATGTCACATTTCCCACTGATCCAACCAACACACCTGACGACCAAGATCTCTTGGAACAGATTAAGGCGGTTTTGGCTGAGGCCGCTGTAGTTCGAGCACAGAGCACTCTGGACCCCAGTGAATGGGATGTGCCAATTGCCCATCCACAACGGTTGGACAATAAAGGGGGCATCGCTGTGGTGCCAAAAACCTTGTTGCCCTCAGTTTTGCAACGTGTCGGCTATACGGCAGCCCCAACTGCTGTACTGACTTCGCAGCCAGCGACGGATTTGGGCCTCAAGGGTTTCCCCCAACACCAGGTCCGTTGTGGGATCTTTGTACTCACGGATGATGGTACTCGTGAACGAATTGAGGTCACCAGATGGCTCATTCAAATCTCCTATGGAAATGCTGATCGCCTGGAAAACGAGTTGATTTATACACAACAATGCGTCCTATGATTGCAAAGTTTCCTCCACGTTTTGGTTTTCCAGAGAAAGTGCCAGCAAGCCTTCTGACCTCCGAACTGGAGAAACATGTTCCAAGTGATGCCTTTGCTGAAGTACCTCGTGAATCCAAAACGGTGTCCTTTTTGCTCCGCAATGATTTCGTTGACACGGTTCTTCGAGCTTTAGGTATTGGCAGTGTTTTCTACAAGTTGAAGAAACAAAAAACAGATGATGTGGAAAAAGACACGCCCTTGCTGCTATGGCTGGATGAGAGCTACGACCTTGACCGCGCCACCAAACTCGCTGAGGATCGTACAGCCATGGGTCTTGTTGAAAAAGGAAACATCGCAGCTGCCAGATATGGCCTTCGATTTCAATCGCTTTCTGATTTGGAGACGTTCGCAAAAACCGACCAGATCGACTCTAGCAATGCTTCAATGTGTCATTGGAAACTCACAGGTATTCCGGTTGAAGTTGGCCTTGCAGGCGCTTTTGTTTGCAGACACAGAATTGGAACAACATCGACATCATTTTTCTTGCTGAAAATCAGTTGATTTTTCTCTCTGACAACCTCGGATACTGCCAATTCAATGGAATTCTGCGTCAGTTGCGATTCAAGGCAACCAATGCCAAAAGCCGTCAAATGTTGAAAGATGCGAACCAAGCAAAATCGGCAGCTGCTGCAGCATCAACTTCTATGCCTGGTACAAGATCCAAAGACCGCAAAGCATTTCTCGAGAGAGTTGTACCCAAAGCCAAACCGGCACCATCGTCGCCAAGACATGCTGATGGAGACAAACGTCACGGTGGGAAAACTGGTGAAACACCTGATGGTAAGAAAAGCCCTGACACTTAACCTGTCGCAATGTGTCGCCAAAAAAATAGTTCGAATGCGATGGCCTGTGAATCGGCTCGCGTTGTCAGAAACGCATTTGCAGTCGCACCTAGAAAGCACAGAAAGTCACCAGTTCTCTGAGTACCACTGTTTTTGGGGACCTAACTCACCGGACAGACACTATGGTGGAGTTGCTTTATTGACCAAGCGGTCCAGTTTTTGGCATGCCAAGAAAATTGAATGGCCTCTCGAACACCAGTGTTGTCGCTTTTTCAGAGACAATCGTCTGCCTGCTGTGCAACTGTGGCTTGGCACAGGCGGAGTCTCGATTTTGGTATACGTGGTCTACGGAATGTCAGGTGCCAGATGGGAAGCGTCCAAAAAGACGTACTTTCACACAATGTTCGAAGCCATCAAGCAGGATCGAATAAGTAGAGGACCCATTCCAGCAGTGTGGTTAGGTGACTTTAATTTGGAAATCACCGATTCTTACCCGATACGGTCAGCTTTACAAGCTCGTTTTTGGTGTGATACCCGGGATAAGTCTTCAGCTGACATGCAACTAAAAACAACTTGCCAGAAGGGGAAGCTGGTTCAAAAACAGATCATATTTTTGTCTCAACTGGCCTAAATACGACCAATCTTTTAATTTTCGAGTTAATTCCCTGCATGAGTTTAAAGATCACGCAATAGTTTCCTTTCAGTTGAAGCTGCCCAAAGCTTCCCAAGTCATTTGCACTCTTCGCGCAGTTTCGAGATTGCCGACTATCCCACCCCCAAATAACACCGATGAATCAATCAGAAGTGAACTTTCCACGACCTTTCAAAAAGCTCTCGCGAGCCATGATGTTGATACAGCTTTCAAGCTTTGGTCCCAAGAACTTGAATGTGTGTTGCACTGTGCCCTACATCGCACTGGCCAGCAGCCTGAATGTAAAGGTACTGCAAGGAGGGGTCAAATCCTCTTCCATGAGAAGCGTACATTTCCCAAAACAGTTCGCGAGCACGCTAGTACTTTACAAACACGAAAACTTTGGAAAGCCTACTGTCAAATCAAAGAAATTCTTGTCGCAGCTCCTGGTACTCGCAGAGATCGCGCTATTGCAAATTTGTCTTTGTGTTACCCTGGATCCCAGATTCATTTGTTGAAGGTTTTCAAAATCATGTTGAATCTCAGAACTTCCCTGCAGCTTCGGAAGATTTCGACCGATGTTTGAATATCGCTCAGGCAAATGATAAGGCGCAGCGAATTTTGTGTTGGAAAAGAGATTTATACGTTCTGACCCAAACCGACCCTTTTCGTATTTAAAGGCCAAGGCTGCCAACAAACCGGTCAAAGTTTCCATGCTTGATAACATGTTGACTGCCAATTCTGTACAGGATCGACTGAGCAGTATCTCACACGTTTGGAAAAAGATTTATTCCAATCATAAAAGCGGAGAACCTTCTTTTCGAGATTTTATGACCGAATATGGACCCACCATGGAAAAAATCCATTGTTGTTCTCGAACCCATCAATGTGATTTCTATTTCACAAGCCCTGAAAAACATGAAGAACAGTTGACCTGGATTAGACCATATCCTCATTGCCGAACTGAAAGTTGCTACTTTGTGGTCTCCCGACCTCCTCACCAACTTGGTTTCGTTGTTGCAGTGCATTGAATCAACGCAAAGTGGCCTTCCAATTTGACTAAAGGTGTTGTCGCGTTTATCCCCAAAGACGCAACCAATCCCCAGCCTAAAGCGGATGAATTTCGACCAATTACAGTACTCTCAACCATATATAGAGTGTGGGCGGCAGCTAGACATGCCGAACTTGCTGACGCTTGGTTTCCGCAGTGGAAACACAACTCTTCTTATGGTGGTAGGAACTCTCGTTCAGCCGACCAACTTGCATTTGACACATGCTGCCAATTCGAGGAAGCCATTCGCAACAACAAATATATAGCAGGCCTTTCATTTGATCTCCAGAAGTGCTTCGACAGCATACCGGTGGAACTTGCCCTAAATGTGTTCGCCATGAGAGGTGCTGTCCTTAAAGTGGTTAACACGCTCAAATCCTTTTATAAGGCACACACATAGCACTTTCGTTTAGATGGTTGCCACTCCACGGCTTTCGAACCTTGTTGTGGAATAATACAGGGTTGTCCTGTCTCAATGATGCTTTTAGCATCTTTAGTAACATGTTGGATCGAAAAAGCACATGTCCAGTTGTCGGATTGCAGTAGTCGTGCGTATGCTGGTGATCTCAGCGTGGTGACTGAGGCAGACACCCAACAGGAAGTTATTCGTCTTCTCAATCGTGGTTACATCAACACCCAGAAATTCACTAAACTCGCTGGTATGAAAATCAATATGAACAAAACATTCACGTTTGGCAACGAAATGTTCAAAAACAGTATCAAACTACTTTTCGTTTGGTTGGTTGCAGTGTCAAAACCACTGACGCACGTGCGTGGACACCGCTTGAAAAACAGCGATTTGAAAATTGGAAGCAAGCAGTCCAACGTATGCGTATTTTACCAGTAAGCTGGCAACAAAAAGCAGCCTTAATCCAAAGTATGATACTAAAATTCACTTTTGGGCAAGGCATGCATGCGCTGCATGTTTCTCGGGATACTGGTCGGACCATGCGAGCCACTGTGTTACGCACCCTCCTTGATGCTGATAATTATAACTCTGCGCCAAATGCAGTATTCGCCCTCTTAGTCCCGCCCAATATAGACCCGGTTTTCGCACTATAGACCTCAGTGCCTTTAATTTGATCAGACTGACGCACATATAAGTTGCCGCGAGACCTTGCCAACCTGAAGGCGCGTATCCAACTTCACCATATTAACTTGGATGGACCTGTTGCAAGGGTTGCTCAACTCAGTGAAAACCCGGTGTTCGCCAAAACCATGAAAGCCTTTTTGGATGGGAACCTGCACCCCAATAAATGGCAACACTCTCTACGGGAGGACTATAGATAAAATGCTTGGCAAGTGCTTTGCCGTGATCGTAGTCAACATTTCACAGGTACATGGCAAGGGGTTGACCGAGCCAGAACTCTAGGATGGCTGAATGAGCTCATGACACGTGCCGATGAGTTACAAGCAAAGTGTGACCAAGAGGATTTTATTATCGAAGACCCTAAAGCAGACCCAAGAGCCCAGTTGAAAGTTCTTCGCCTTTTGTTGAGCGCTGGTCTACAGAACCCAGAAAGACAGCATCGTCACAAGAAAAAAGCTGGGAAAGCGATTTGCCTGTGCAATGGTGGAGAGCCTTCACTCGAACACATTTCTTGGCACTGTCCCAGGTTTGCGGACATCCGACAAGTTGCATTACAAAATTTGCCTATGCCTCTCAGTCAGTTGCCCCAATGTTTTTTTTATCTTGCACCATCGTCCCCAACACCCTGACAATCACTACCCTCCAGGTACAAAAAATCCAAAAAGCACTGGTGGAAATTTGGCAGAGTCACATTGATGATTGGTACAGCAAACCAGAAAATTTCGTCATTGACATTTCCGAATCCTTTCAACCAGATAATCAAGACATCGATAAACCCCCGTTGACTCCCAGTGATCATGCCACTAGTCAAGAACCGGTCGCTCGTAATGGCCACGTTTTAAAGCTCATTCCAGAAGGAGGCGTTTTCTGTCAAAATGCGGAAAGTCCACCAAAGACTCAAAATTCTTTCCAAGCCCTGTCAGAATAAGGACCTTCCTATGACACAATGGTTGCAATCCCCAGGTGCCATGCATAATAACCTGGTTCGCTTTCAAAAACTCTGGAGTGAATTAAATTCCAAATATAGTCAAGCGGGCCATACTTACTATATCTTACTATTGGAACCAGAAAAATTGGCAAGGATAAAAAACAACCCAACAATTACGGGCGGTTATGGTGTAAGGCTTGCTTGGATGCAGCGACAGAACAACCCCACCACTAAGTGCATTCCAACAGCCAACCCTCCTGCCGCTCCGCAGTGGGTTCTCAATTGTCAGATAAATCCTGAAATGCTCCCTCTCACAGAACCAGAACCCATCTCTCAGCCAGTTCAAGTTGAGATACAAGCCCCGCGACGAAGAATCGTGGGGAAACAATCGCAGCAAACAATTTCCGACCGTGGTCATGATAGAGCATCAAGCTCCTCCATGCCCCGCACAGGTGTTGGATGAGACTTGCAATGCGCTGAGGGATCAAGCGGAATGCTTGGTCGCTCTGGCAAGCACCTACTACTACTGTGATCCAGCAGGCCCCTCCGGCTCCTTCGACCCTTACTGCTGCTTGCATACCGGAGGTGGGAAGGCAGTTTGGCGAGGAGAGACAGTGCAAGCACTGCGCGTGTCGCAGTTTAGTCTTTGTGATGTTTCACTTATTGCTCGAAGCCATTTTGGCTTTCTCCTTTTCGACCTGCATGGTCACACTCCTCAATGATTTCTGTTTTCGTATCATCATGCAATCTGTTGCTTATGAAAATGCTGCAAGCATTTATGAGGGTTTTCACCGAATTTGGCACTTGATTACCAATTTTTTTCCGAAACGCCCTTCACATATGCCGATGCGATGCGGACCGTGTCGGTTGGTGTCCCGACGACGCTACCGTAGCAAGAGAAGATGTGGCCATAGGAATGAGCACTTTGCCTGGAGAACCTTTTGCGCCACCTTCTTTGCGGCTCATACATTTTGTTTCATGATCAAATTGTCCACAGCTCAAATCGCGAATCATTTGACACAGAGTACTTGGACCCGCCAAGCAATGCATTTTGTTTTCCTGCAGCACCTCCATTTGGAGAAGAGATTTAGAAGCACCTGGTGCTTATCGAATCGTAGACGCAATCTTTTGGCACATTTGACGCATGGAAATGGAAAAGGCAAAGGCAAAGGACGAAAAGGAAATCGGAACAGAATAGTGAATAGCAATCTTGCCACCAGTGAGCCGCCACCGACCCCAGAGCCTGCTGAGGACATCCGCCTGGCGATACAAGCAGCTTTGCCGGATGCGGCGAGACTTTGCATGCAAAGTGAACTGGTTGCCTCGGAATGGGACGTCCCTACTTATCCACATCAATCTTTGAATAAACAGGATGGAATTTCATTAGTGCCCAAACGGGAGCTACCCGGCGTCATCTCCCGCATAGGGTTTACTGCGAACAAATTCAAAGTGGCTATCCTGATATCAGAACATCCGAACAATGTCGGTCTCCTCGGATACCATTGGCAACATGTCAGGATTGTCAGGCTGAACATTTTGGCTTTGAACAGCAAAGGCGTCAAAGTGCAAACATCGGTGATGCGGTGCTTGGTTCAGCTCGGATTTGGACCGCACGTTCAACAAGTCATGCAGGGCCCACAAGCCGACATGTTCTTCACCGTCAGGAAGATGACCTGTCGATTCCCTGAAGCACTAGGCTGGCCGGCAGGGCCTCTGCCGGCGTCCCTCATCATGGCCGAGATGGAGAAGCACGTGCCGTCAGAGGCCATTTCTGATATTCAACCCAGACAAGGGGACAGTGCCACATTCTACATTCACTCTGATTACATCGATACAATCTTGCGATCCTCTGGCCAGAGCAGTGTTTTCATCAAGGAAACCTCGCCTACTGTTGAATGTCACTTGTTGTGGTTAGATGAAGAGGTCACTCTCTCGGAAGCCCTTACTTTGGCGGCATCGGACGGTTGCCTCGGTATCGCTCGGAAAGGTGGCGCAGCACATCCCAAGCTGGCCTTGCGTTTCCGAGATCCGGCAGCCTTGACATCCTGTGCTACTGCCAACAAGATCCGTGATGTGTCAAATGTCAAAATACAGCCGGTGGAAGATCACAGGTATCGACATCCAGGTCGGCACCTACGGTTTACTTGGTTTTCTCACAAGCCGCGGATTTGAGGACGTTGAGGTCTTGTATTTGAAAGACTCAACAGGAGTGTTCCTGACAATGAAACCAAGGAATGTGAACCCAGGATTCTACATGTGTCAAGGGGTCAGACGCCAGTTCACCTTCAAGGCTCTCAATGCCCTTGCCAGAGATCAGGTGAAACTTGCCAATCAACAGATGCCATCAGATGTTTCTCAAGCCAGCGGTGCTCTCCGAGGTGATCAACGGGAGGCCCGTCAGCAAGCTTTCTTTACGCAAATTCAGAAATCTCTCCCCAAAACGAGTGCTAGTTCGCCTGCAAAGGAAGCGACCAAGCAGAAACCTTCCGCACATACTGGTGAGACGCCGGATGCCAAGAAGCAAAGAGATTCTTAACCTTGACTGGTAGCCTTGAAGACCATACGTTTTTTGCCTTGGACTGCGCCCAGCATGCGGTGAAAACATGGTCAGTTTGCACATGTTTTCGCAATAAGCTTATGCATATCATTTTTGGCAACTCTCCAGTACATTCCTCAAAAAATGCTATCAACATATGTGTTGCAAACACAAATGGCCTTTCCAAAGAAGGTCGTTGGGAACAGATCTTGAAACGCTGCAAAGATGTTACGATCCTTTCCGAGAATCATTGCGCTGCAATCATGCAGAAATCATTGCCATTCACTGCCAAAGACTTCCATGTAATTTGGGGCGCGCCGGTCAACCAAGGTTCTAGATCAGGGGTTGCCTTCTTAGTGCGGAAAGGTAGTTTTTGGAATGTTCGTCCTATATCATTTGACCAATCCCCATGCCTAAAGCACTATAATGATGGTAGACTACATGCGATACAAGTGTTCTATAACAAAGGCGAAAGGTACCTAATTCTCTATGCAGTCTACGGTCATGCCGGTGCCAGATGGGAACAGAATCGCCGAGATGAATTAGAGACTCTCTTGCATGATGTCGCTCAAGACATGATTGCCAGAGGATCTATCCCAGCTTGTATCGCAGGAGATTTTAATTTACAAGTCCAGGAAAGCAATTTCTTGCAGAAATACATCAACACAGGTTTTTGGATTGACTCAGTTTCCTTTGGCTCCAGTGAAGAACAGAACAAACTAACTTCCCATAACAAAAACGGATCTCGAATTGACATGCTCATGGCAAACTCGTTAGCTGCTGAGCTTCTCTTTGATTACCAAGTGAAACCAGGTGTTCTACCCCAAGACCACAGCGAGGTACATGTCCAACTGCACCTGCCGATTGGGGCCCAGTGCAGATACGTGCCGTGCCAACCCAATAACGATCCCATCGTCCCTTACGACCTTCCACCCTCAAAATACCAGCCCCCCCAGATTGATTCCATAACGTCCATCAACCCCCTTTTGCAGGCCAATGACGTCTCGACGGCGCTTTTCACACCTGGTGTGAATTGGCGCAGGCGTGGCTTTGCAAGATTCCGCATACTAAAAACGGTGTAGTTTCCTATGACTTTCTTTCCAAACGGGGTCAGGTCAGATTTCAAAAACAATGCCTGTACCCGAAGCAAGTGGACGCTCATTCCTTGAACCTTAATTGTCGTCGCATAGCCCAGGCATTAGGTCGAGCAGAGGAACTTACACGTACCAGGAATTGGGGCACACAAGCCGCCAACACATGGAAAAATACCACCAAAGTTCAACCCAGTATCCCTCACCAGCATGTCGCGACTGTCCAATCTCTCTTTACCAACTCTTTCAACATTGACACAGTCACACAGCTCATTTCTCTTTGGAAGAAAATCTTAGCAGAACTTCAGACTCAAGACAAGCAAAGCCGCGTGAAAGCGTGGAAACGTAAGCTTATGCAGTCGGAAAATCTCTCATATCAATGGCTAAAAAATCAGCCTCAGGATAATGATATTAGCATGAAACTTCCTAATGGGAAATTTACCGCTAACACGGATGAACAGCTAAATGAGATAGCAAAAGCGTGGTTGCCCATTTTCCAGAAATTTGTCAACTGTTTACCCGATATGAAACATTTTGACGAAAATTTTGCACCTTTCATGAAGAGTCATCCAATGACGCTCACCCCTATGACCGGAAGTTTCTTAGTCCAGACACTAAAGAATGTGAAACCCAGTTCCTCCAGTTTGGACGGGTGGCGCCCAGTGTCGCTCATTGCACTGAGCCGCTGGTATCCGGACCTTTTTAACGGCCTTGCTATGATACTGGACTGGATTGAACTGAATGCAAGGTGGCCCAGTCCACTCACTAAGGCATACACAGCTTTAATCCCAAAAGATGGCATGGGAGATGCCCCATTCCCAGTGGATTTTAGACTCATCTCAGTGCTAAGTGCGATATACTGGTTATGGGCGAAGGCCCGTTTTCAAGACAGTCTCAACTGGCAAGAGTTTTGGGCTCATAAGGAGATGTGGGGCTGCCGTAAAGGCAGAGGAACACAGGGTATGATCATGACTATAGCGCAACAGCTAGAACAGGGAGGTATGCATTCGGACTGCGTAGTTGGAGGAGGAGCCTATGATTTCAAGAAGTGTTTTGATCTAATTCCATTTCAACTTTTGTTCAGATCTCTCGAAATTCGTGGTGCACACCCAAGAATTCTCATGCCACTCCAATTTATTTACCAAAATTTGACACGGGTCTTTTGACTTCGGGGGGCATGTAGTTCCTTTTGGACTGCTAGCAACGGGCTGCTCCAGGGATGTCCTACCTCGATGATAGCTTTAAATTCCTTAGTAACGGTAGTTCTAGAAATAGCGGACCTGTCTTGCCCCCAGAGTTGTTGCACGTAGCTATGCTGACGATATCAGTGCCACATGTGTTGCTGGTTCCACAGCCCAGCTTCGGTCCGACATTAAATTAACTTTTTTCACCGTATTGTCAAGTCTCTTGAGGAACTCCAGTTTGAAAGGAGAACTTGCAAGTCGCAAATGCAATACATACGGCAACAAATGCCTCAAAGGATGTCTCGACCCAGACTATAGCCATCACCACGCTTTTAAGATCGTTGGAGGCAGTTTTCTGGCTGAAATACACGATAAAAACTTGGCTGAAGTTGAGGAAGGAAGATACGCGAAATGGTCAGCGACAGTTTTGTGCATGCGGCACTGTCCATTACCGTGGAGAGACAAATCGCGCATGCTCCTAGCGACAATAGCCCAAGCAACGTACGGCCAGGGCACGCACAGTTTTACCCTTGCTGATGAAGCTCTCACGAAAATTCGCTCAAACATTATGCATGAGGGTAATGTTTGACACAGACTTTTATTCAATGAACACCCATCTTACCTTCGCGATTCTCCTTCCCCCACAATTAGACCCCCTGTTTGGTCATATTTATCAAGGACTCAGGACACTTGCAAGATGCTTACCAACGAAGATTTCCGCACCTCTTTCCAAAAGGTTCTCGATTCGGACCACCAAAAAAATGTCGAAGGACCTAGTCGTAAAATCCGTAGGTTAATGCAGGGCACTTTCGCTGATAATGTTCAGCAGCTTGTATATGAAAATGCACCTAATATCGAAAAGTGGGCCCATGAACTCCGTGACCAATGGCGTGCAGAATTGCTGAGCAGAGCAGCCAAAAATCGACCGCAGCACTATCATGATGTAGAGAAGATGTGCATGAAAAGAACCTTAATGTTATCTAATCTCAACAGTGGGATCGTAAAGCCCTTGATACAGGAGATGAAAACACAATCATGAAATTTGGAGTTTTGCGACGTATGCTCACAGGCGGCCTTATGACCGAAGAGAGGGACGCCAGACATCGTAAAGACAAAAACCCGGCGCTATGCCCATGTGGGGCAAGTCCCACGGTTCTTCACATATCATGGGAATGTGATATTTACCAAGATCTTCGAAAGCCTATCTCACTTCCTATCTATCAAAATTTACCAACATGCACAAAATATAGCGCCATTATCACGGCCGACACCAATCTCACCAACCAACAAATCATAATTCTCCAAGAAAGTCTCGTAAGTATCTGGCAAAACTACATCGGCGACTTCAAAACCGGGCACCGATCCGAGATGTCCCAATCCAAAACTACTGATGAGGAGAAGAGTTTTGACCAGAATGGTCACTAAAACCGCGCCCTAATGGCCAGCCTGGAGTGTACTGCTGTAAATGTGGAAAGTTTGTAGCGTGCTCTAAGCATATTAAGTTGAAAATAACTGCGCAGCCATGCCCTCAAAAAGATTCCACAGTAATCTTACAGGAAGAAGGTTTTAATAGGAGTGAAGCCAGACTCGATGGACTTTTCCAAAAATTGCAGGCCGATTACAATTCCACGGCCAAGCACTCTCTGGAGTGGAACCGCAAGATCGGTAAAATCTTAAACACCCCTGATGAAGGTCTCCTTTCCTGCACCACGTGCCTCCGTAAATGGACATGGAAAGACCGTGCAAATCTCAAAAGATCCAGTTGTAAACATCCCGCTAATACCCCTGCAGTTGTCCATCAACCCTTAACCACCCCTAACTCACCAGTTGAAGTGCAGCGACGGCGAATCCGTAGTAAAACCTCCCTCACCACAACAGCACAACCATCGATGTCATCCAATGCACGAGATGTCGCCAGTGGTCAGCCGGTTTCTGACGCTTTCATGACATCTCGGCCAGGTTCATCCACTGACTCCGCTTCATGGCGGACTGGCATTGGCTAGCTCCGCCCAGCATGGAGCCTTTGCGCCGTTGTGGGCAATTGCTCCTTCAAGACCCAACTTCTGGGATCCAGCAGGCCCTCCGGCGCTGACGACCCACTGCAATGCGTACATTCCGGAGGTCAGATGTTGCAGTGGTGAGGCGAGTGGGTGTACGCATGACAATGTCTTGTTTGACGAGTGGCACAACGTCTTTTTGATTCTTTCGCTCTTGCTCACTTGTTTGTGTTTCACGCCGCTTTGGCTTTGCATTTTGTGGCAGTTCGTACGCGGACCGAAAATGATTCATGGAACTGTGTGTTTCCACTACATATTGTTTCACCAATGCCAATGGATTTTTGTCTTGATTAAGTGGCTATGCAGCTGCTTGTTTGATGTCATTTACTCACGGAGTCGTCGCCCTTGCAAATGTTTGACAGCGGCACGGAAAATTGGCAATAGGAGGTTCTGTAGGCCTCGCCGTGGTCAGCGGTATCATAGACGATACCTTTCAAGGGTTGTCCATTTTCCTTGTCTTTGCAACGCTGTGGCATGTGCAATTAGTGTGGCATGTTTTAACATTGATCGCAATCAGGCCATGCACTCGAAATATGGCAATGGAAAAGCAGGACGAGGCAAGGGAAGTTCATCAGGGAAAGCCAAGGGCAAAGGAGGCAGAAATGGACCTCCCTGGGCGGAATCCACTCCACAAGAGACTCTGCTGATTGAGGATGTTGCTACGCAGGTTGAACGTGTTCTCCCAGAACAGGCACGACTTCGAATGCAAAGCCAGTTGCTTCAGGCAGAATGGAACTTCCCAATTTGCGCTTGTCAAAGTTTATCAGCTCAAGGAGGTGTTGCAATAGTGCCAAAAAATGCAGTCGCTCAAGTAGTGCAACAGGTGGGATGGTCAAGTTCGCCCATTGGTATCGTCACGACCGAAAGTCCGGACACTTTAGGCCTACGTGGTTTTCCAAGAAGCCAGATTCAGTGTACAATCTCCTACATGGGTCTTGACGCAACACGTGAACAAGTTGTTGTGAAAAGATGGCTCACTCAATTGGGCTATGGTCAGGCAGTGGAGATGGTTGGCCCGAAGGCCGCATTCCTGTGAATATTGTAGCAGACACCTTGGCAAAATTTGTTGACATAGATGCAATTGCCGAGATCCAACCACGTGAAACCCAAAGTGCCTCCTTCCTGCTCCATGTGGACTACGTTGACTCGCTGTTGAAAAATTCCGGTAAGGATGGGTTGTATATAAAGGAGAGGAAAGGTTGTGCTACAGAGATGGAGTTGCTCTGGTTGCCGCCAGATTTCACGATGGCAAGAGCTCTTGAGATGTCCAAAGATCATGACGATGTTTTTGGCGCCACAAAGAAAGGTCCACCACTTCAGACCAGAATCGCTCTTCGTTTTCGCTCGCTGCAAACGCTTTCAGCCTTTGCCAGCACACACAAACTTGATGCCCAAGCCTTGTTAGGGAGGTGGAAACTCACTGGTACCCATGTGTCTGTAGGTTTGCACTGGGCCTTGGCTCTGTTGACAGCATGGCAGGATGTTGAGGTATTGTATGTCGCAGAAAACCAAGTGGTATTTCTAGCTTCGAACGTCGGAAACACGGAGCCTTGTCATTACACTTACCTTGGTGTCCAAAGACAGCTGCGATATAAAGCTTTGAATTCGAAGGCCAGAGATATGTTGAAGCAAGCCAACCAGAGTTCGGCAGCAGCTTCTTCGACATCAGTGGCCTCTCACAGTGCCAAACCTCTAAATGTATCTCACCGAGAGAAGGAATTTTTGCAGAAAGTCGAGAGTGCCAGCAAATCCAGGACTGCACCACCAACGCATGTGTTCCAAAGAAAGACTCAGAGAAAAGCAAGACAGAAGTGAACTCAGGACTGTCTCCTGATGAACAGAGAAGCCGGGATCAGCAACGCCCTTCCTGACCTTCACCTTGTTGAAAAAAGCGGTCGCATACGTGTGGTTTCAGTCGCACAAATGCAGAAATCGAATCATGCACTCGCTACATGGCAACGCTCGAGATAAATCTTGGTACCAAGCACATCAGATCCACTCAAAAAAGAATTTATCAGTTGTGCTCAACTCAATATTGGTGGTATGCAGCAAGCAATAAAACGTAAACATTTGAAAGCTTTAGATCATGATGTTTACTGCTTGTCAGAGACTCACGTACAAAAACATTTGGAATCCGCAGAGACGCATCAGTTCGCAGATTATTTTTGCATTTGGGGTCAGAATGTTGACAACCGCCATTTTGGCCGAGTTGGAATCTTGGCAAAAAGATCAAAAATTTGGGATGCGAGACCCTTGACATGGGAGGTTGAGCACCCTTGAAATCGCTTTTATCAAGATGGACGCCTTGTAGCTTGTCAAGTCTGGCTTGGGCGTGGTGGGGTCACAATTACTATATACTCGGTTTATGGTATTTCAGGGGCGCGTTGGGACCGTTCAAAAAAGCAATATTTTCACGATTTGATGTCAGCCATACAAACTGATAGAATTGAACGTGGTCCACTTCCAAGCTTGCTGATGGGAGACTTCAACTTGGAAATAGCTGACTCCCATTGAATTCGCGATTCCTTGTATAGTAAATTTTGGTATGACATGCGTGATCGTGCTTCCGCTGATGTGCAAAGTCAGCCAACGTGTCACAAAGGGAAAGGCTCTCAGATTGATTATTTGTTTGCCACCACGGATTTGTATGATCTATGTATAAATTTTTGACATTCAGAAGCATCCCGACTTTGCTGACCATGCCATCTTATCGGCACAAATTCGAATTCCGACATATTCGCAGATGAGAACAAGCCTTCGTGCCGTAACCCAAATGCCTTTTATTCCTATGCCCACTGCAGATGATCAAAAAATTAATTGTTCTATTTCCCAGAAGTTTCAGACAGCTATCCAGAAGCAAGATGTTGATTTAGCATTCCAATATTGGTCTCAAGAATTTGAACGTGTACTACAAACCCTTGGGCGGGTGCATGCACAGATGTCCTATTCCAAGGTTGCTGCCAAACGCGGTCAAAGTCTTTTTCATGAACAACGTCTTTTTCCCAAAACGGTCAAACAACGGGCATGTACTTTGAACAACCGTCAGCTCTGGAAGGCACATTGCAGGCTGCATGAAATTCTTGTCGCCTCTCCCGGATTTCGTCGCGACAAAACTATCCAAAATTTAAACGCAGTTCATCCATATTTATCATCCGAAAATGTTCCGTTATTTGCAGCAGCTGTCCAGAATTGCCTGGTTGACAATGCTATAGCACAAGGAAGCCGTCAGGACAAACAACAACGCATTCTTGAATGGAAGAGACGCACGCGTAAGGATGAAAAAGCATTTTACCAGTATATTAGGCGTAAATCTACTGCTCTTCCCGTCAAGGTTTCATTAGCTAAAGGCAGTTTGACAGCTGATGTCTCAGCAAGACTTGAAAGCATTGTTGCAGTATGGAAGGACATCTGTTCAAGACACAAGGATGGAGAACCCACTTTCAGAAATTTTATGGAAAAGTACGGCCAAACTTTGAGTACGCATTCCACGGTACTTCCTGTCATCTCAGCTGACTTACTTTCTGGCACTTTAAATAATATGAAATTAAGCTCACCAGGACTTGACCAAATCAATACCGAGGAATTGAAATTAGTTGTGGCATGGTGTCCCGACATGCTTACCAACCTAAGCACTTTGCTCCAAACTGTAGAGCTCTGCCACAAGTGGCCACAAAACCTCGTCAAGGGTGCGGTTACTTTTATTCCAAAAGACGCAGAAAATGCTTCTCCCACTGCTAGTGATTTTCGACCCATTACTATCCTTTCCATAGTCTATCGTCTATGGTCCGCAGCAAGACATACACAGCTGGCTGAACACTGGTATCCTCACTGGAAGCACGCCAACTCCTTTGGTGGTAAGTTTTCCAAGGCTGCAGATCAACTTGCCTTCGACACATGCCTTCAAGTAGAAGCAGCCTTAGCCGAAAATAAGTTTGTGGCAGGTATCTCCTTTGATCTGGCCAAATGTTTTGATACAGTACCTTACAACCTTGCATTGGATATTCTTGCAGCTCGTGGAGCAGACCTCGCCGTGGTTCAAACCCTACGCGCATTTTTATAAATGTCATCAAACATTTTTCAGGTTGGAAGGTTCTTTCTCATCGCACTTTAAGCCATCATGTGGAATTATACAAGGATGTCCCTTGAGTATGATTATATTAACCTCCCTGGTAACCACCTGGTTGGATCATACGCTGATGACATGTCCAGTGTCACAGTACATGAAACCAAAAAAGAAGTTGAAAAAGAATTCAAAACTGTGAATAACCTCACCAAAGAATGCACACGAGCCAGTGGTTTGTCCATCAACACCAAAAAGACTTTTACCTTCGGTTCCAAAAAATTCAAAAAACTTCTCCCTGAAGTTACTGAACATTGTGACAAATTCCGATTGGTTGGATGCAGTGGCAAAATCTCCCCAGCAAAATGTTGGACGGCCCAAAGGAAGATCCAGTGGCAAGCAGTTGTCCAGCATGTCCAAAAACTACCTCGTAGCTGGAATGACAAAACGAAAATTATCCAAAGTATCATGCCCAAATTAACATTTGGACAAGGAATGCATCGTTCAACTTTCCATTGACAATGCTCGATCCCTGAGAGCAAGTGCCGTAAGAGCGTTGCTTAATACCCATGATTACAATGCATCTCCACATGCCATTTTCGCACTTCTCACTAAGCCAAGTTTAGACCCTGAATTCGCGCGACATCTCAGTGCTCTCAATCCTTTTCGAAGAACATACACAACTCCGCAGGATGTCAGCCGGTTGCGTTCTCTCGTTCACCAATGCACTGATACAGTAGACGGACCCATTGCTCGAGCCAAGCAACTTCTTCAACATCCGGTTTTTGGCGAGACCATGGAAGCATTCTTGAACAATCAGTTGCATCCACAAAAATTCCAGCATCAGTTGAGGGAAGCTTTCCGTCGAAATGTGTGGAAGCTTTTGTGTCGTGACCGACCTCAGCACTTCGCAGGAACCAACTCTGGTATCAATAGGCAAGCCACGCTGCAATGGTTAACGGAACTTTGCGCAGAAGCTGATATGCTGCAATCCCAATGCGACGGTGGTGAAGCTCTCAATCCACTACCCAGTGAAGATCCAAGAGTTAAGTTGAAAGTGCTAAGATTATTGCTTTCCGCAGGACTGCGTAATCCAGAACGCCAGCATCGACACAAAAAACATTCCGGAACCATCCAGTGCATTTGCAAACAAGGTGAGCCAAGCCTTGAACACATTTCTTGGTTTTGTCCCAAGTTTCATGCCCTTTGAGCACCTATTATGCATTTAATCCCAGCACCTATTGAACAATTGCCGGCTTGTTTTGGTTGTTGTGCTATAATCCCGAAGCCACTAGATGCCAAAAGGCTGTTAAGAATTGGCAAATGAGCATTAGTGGAAAAACACGAAACAACGTACTGCTGGATATGTCAAACAAGACATTTGTGTGCACTGCCTCATCCCCTATGCCGACGTCACCTCCGGAATGCACACAGTCGACATAGGCCATGATGCCGGAGGGCCTGCTGGATCCCAGAAGTAGAGGTGGCTTGTCAGAGCGCAACCAGCATACCGCTGGAGCCCTCCATTGGCACACCATTCAACCAACACCTGGGCGTGGCAAAGGCACGACCGTGTTGGCTTGATGCTGGGACGATGCTCTTGCTGCACTGGCAGATTGTTTGCCAGTGATGCGATGTCTAGGTGCAATGCTAGAACCCGCACTGGAACTCGGAATTGGAGAAGATTGAATTACTGATAAACAAGGGTTACTCTGGAATTGCACGACCCAGTCGGGTGGGGTAGGCAAAATGGAAGATGGCACACATTTTGCGGAATTGGGTAGGTTAGATGTTCTATACCTCCACCCGAATTCCCGGCCACATTTTTGACATCATAGTTTTCCATAATCTGCCTGCGCTCCAGGGTTTTTGCCACACTTTTCATTCCAGATAAAATCGTGGCCTCGTTTGTTATATTTTTGCTGCAATTCCTGCCATGATTGATACAACCTGTTTGGATTATTCATAGCATCTGGTTTGTCAACCCAGAGGTGCTGTGGCAGATTTGCTTTCTGGCATGGCTTTTAAAGAATTTTGAGACGTTGATGCTTGAGATATTTTGTTGACTGTCCACACTTCCTACAAACAACCCCGCCTTCGTCAAGAATCTGAAGCACGTGACCTTTTTGTGGAGCTGCAACGGATTGAGTAGTGGAACTGTTGGCCGGATTAGTTACTACGTCCGAGGAGTCGATATTGCAAGACTGCTCGGAGCCATTATACCAATTGTCAATATGTGATTGCCAAATTTTAACAAGAACCTTTTGGATTTCACGTGTGTTATCAATTGAGATTTCAATCCATACCTCAGTGACTGACTTCACTCTGCCAGCAATGGCTTCCATATGCGTGATCCTATTTTGGATCTTTCGTGCACTCATGTTTTTCGACATGCCGAAATGCAGATTTATTTCCAATTCGAATTTCAAAAAACCCAAGCTGAGATTTGGCAAAGCCAGATTCATCGGTGGTCGAAGATATTCTCGAAGAAGCAGGCGCCGCTCCAATATGAAGCATTTGCACCGGCACCACTTCTCGAAAGCAGTTTTGACATTTATTTATTATATGACCTTTCTTTGGCATTTCCGACTTGCATGGCACATCAGTGCCAAGTCTCAAAATAAGAAGATGCACTATCTACATGGTAATGGGCCTTCTAAGGCTTCTGAAGGCAAAGGACAGAAAGGAAAACATCGATCAGCTCCCAAAGGTGGTCAACCACCCATTGCATCAACTTCTGCCAATTTGACTACCGAAGCTGATGACTTAGATCTGATTGAGCAAATTCAAGCAGCCTTACCTCAAGCAGCTGTTCTCCGATCCCAAAGTACCTTAGACTCTGCTGAGTGGAATGCTCCAACAGTCAGCCCACAATTGTTGGATCATCGTGGTGGTATAGCACTCACACCTCCTCGAATGATTCCTGAGACCCTATGGAAAGTTGGCTTCACTACAATGCCTACAGCGATTTTAACGTCACAGCCTGCTCAGGACTTGGGCATGAAAGGATTTCCTCAGCAGCAGGTACGTTGTGCATTCTTGTGGTTAACAAAGAAGGCAATTGAGACCGAGTTGAAGTGAATCGATGGTTGATACAGATATCTTATGGTCAGCCTGTGTCCCAAATACTCCAAGGAAGAAAGGTGGACATTTTCACCTTGATGCGTTTTCATATTGCAAAATTTCCCAGTCGCTTGGCTGGCCTGGAAAAGTACCTGCCAACCTCGTGGCAACGGAACTCAAGAAACATGTGCCTCAAGATGCCTTCTCCGAAATAGTTTGCCGCGAATCCAAAACAGCCAGCTTTCTTTTGCACAATGAATATAGTGATACCATACTCAGAGCCTCAGGTCGAGATGGCGTATTCTTCAAACTCAAAAAGCCGAGCTCCGATGAAGATGACTCGGAGATGCTGTTGCACTGGACACCGCTTTGTCACTTGCAGAAGAACCAAATGTCTTAGGTGTGGTTGAAAAGGGCAGCACTGTCGCTGCACGATACGCTTTGCGCTTTCGCTCTTTGGATCTACTCGAAGGTTTCGCCAAGACTCGCTCCATCGATTCCAGCAGTGCCCTGATGGGTCGTTGGAAACTCACAGGTATTCCAGCACAAGTTGGAATTGCAGGTGCTTTTGCTTTTCTTCAAACACAAAAGTGGACAAACATTGATATTTTTTTCTGACAGACAATTCGCTGATTTTTCTTTCAGACTCAGTTGGAGTGACCGAACCAATGCAATGTCAATTCAATGGCGTTGCCCGGCAGCTGAAATTCAAAGCAACCAATGCCAAAGGTAGACAAATGATGAAAGGTGCCAACAAATCTTCCTCAGCACGTGTGACTCCTGTGATCTCTACTCCAATGCCAGAACTCAAGAGCGCAAAGCATTTCTTGAGAAAGTTGTTCCCAAAGCCAGTACTCCAAGCGACCTGCTGCCAAATCAGGTGAAACTCCAGAAGGTAAACGACGTGAAGCTGGACATTGACGCTGCCTCGAAAAAGGATTGTTGACGTCATGTGGTACACAACTCAATAAATAATGCATATTCTTAATGGTAACACTGCTGGGAACCAATCCTGGCGTCAAAAACATACATGACTTATCGATTCAAGCATCACCATCAGCATCATCAATCCCAATGGTCTGGGTGTTGCTCCCAAGCGTCAATTTGTGCAGGACTCCCCTTCAGACATTATTGGGATCAGTGAAACACATCTCCAGTCACAGTATCACACTGCTTATCGTGAACATCCTGGTGGCCATTTCCTCTATAAAATGGTCGAACCCGGGTACCCTGCTAAACCATTTTTTTAGGCACTATAAAATGGGAAAAAATGTTTGGAGTGGTTTTTGAATGGTTTATCAGGATATGTTTTCTATTTTCTCTTTGGGCAAGTACTACTTTATAGAGGCCACTTGGGGTCTTACTGCAGGAAAGCTGTTCATTTAGTAGGGGTGACACAGGCCTCCACTTTATAGCACAATGTTGGCTGTGCAATGTTGTGGTGC
>Ga0126342_10001157_pt1 | contig 35438 bp, 39 predicted proteins | sample Cyp1metagenome_FD_92528 | JGI IMG/M metagenome (GOLD analysis project Ga0126342, IMG submission 92528) | Coral microbial communities from Lord Howe Island, Old Settlement Bay, Australia - Cyphastrea 1 metagenome | ecosystem: Host-associated > Invertebrates > Cnidaria > Coral ...
AAATTATGAAGGAATTTTAGAATGATTTAATTTTTGTATATAGGGATTCAAATTTTAATATAGGGATTCAAATTTTAATATGCACAAAAATAATAAAATTCATGTCCGAATTTACATCCAATTTCATCCAATTTCGAAAACCCTCAAAAACACCTCTTTAAAAAGAGATCAGGAAATTCTTTTTAAATAAGGATATTTTAGAGTGAAAATATCCAAATATTAAATATTTTTTATTCATAATATTTTATAACATTATAATATGGTAGCATTTTTTTCATATCAAATTCTTAAATATTTAAATTACACCCTTAAATTTCCTTTAAAATTTAAAAATATTAAATAAATTTCCTCTAAGATTCCTTAAATATATTTAAATTAAATTCCAAATTTCCTTATAATTCCTTTAAAATTCCTTCAAATTCGCTAATTTAAAATAATATACCCAATAAAATCGATATAAATAAATATAGACAAATATAAATAGATCCTAGAAAAACATTAATTCCATTTTGTAATAAAATTTTCCAAACATATTATTTTTTTTAATTAAATATTATTATGTTTTTCCTTATCAATAAAATATTCAGATCAATTCCCCAACAATAAAATAACTAACCTAAAATCAAATTTAAAATTCCAATATAAAAAATAAAAATAAATTATGTACAAATTCACCAATTCTAGAATAAAAATTATCACGGAAATATTTTTTATATATATTTATATATAGCGGTTTCCGCGGATAATTGGTAAATTGATTGTGCTTCCGCGGAGTTTCCGTAAAAACAAGCTCCTCATTAAAATTACAAGTTAAAATCGTCTTCCGCGGCCCTTCCGCGATCGGACGAACAGCGTCTGCTTCCGCAAGCGCTTCCGCACGCTTCTGCGGACGTAGGTTTCACTTCTGCGGGCCCAACTTAGTTTAATCCCCATATAATTTTCTTATTTGGAGGTTTTTGACGCTGCTCAATATTAACTACTATATAAATATATGTTGTTCAAACATATAGATTTCTATGGCTGATATTATATGATTTTTCTTTCATTATGTGTTTTTCCGTGCATGAAATAAAAAGCTGTTTCTCCTTTGGAGATTGGTTCGAGGGCATTGCATCTTGAACCTGGAAAAAAATATGACATCCTTCCACTTGTGGAAAAGCAAATCAAGCCGCCAAGTCTTGCACACAATTTACATCCTTGGTTTGAATGACTCAATAGCCTAAAATCTCAATATAAACTGACCCGTCAAAGGTATTGCACTGTGATGATTGTATGTAACTGTGCTTTCCGGCGGGCTTGCAAAGTGAATTTCAGGAACTTTACAGACTTCAGTCTAGTTCTTTTGACTACTTGCACAGCCTGGCTTGAGCAGCTATGGTCTTTGCGTACATCTTCCATGATATAGCTATGGTTGACCAAACCAAACTGATTGCAAAAAGGGAGGTGTTGATTCCGGAAGCAAAAAAAGGGCAGCACGGCTCACAGTCTCTTCAATGTTTCCACGCGTTCTTCCAATTGGTGCACTGTGACCTGTCATTGCTCTGGATAGAAGGGCAACACATGCCACGTGACTGCATCGACTGCACCACAAAACACTGAAAATTGATGTAATTTGTCTGCAATATTCAGTATGCAGTTGTTTACCAATCAGGCAAATGCACTGCATGTAAGTGTCGCATATTATGACTGACAAAGTAAAACGTAAAACAAAACGCCGCCAGCATTGCAATGGACATGTCATGGCCCGATTTCTTGATTTTCGTGTACGTCCTGCTCAATTCGCGGATCACTGGTGAATGCCAAATTCGAGCTGAGACGCAGCCTATCAAAACAAAAATCAATCACACCACCTCAAGGCCCATGTCCGTTTTAAATGAGGCAACAGAACTTCCTATCTGTCCTTATCAGCTTCTTCTTGATCAGCTCCGCAGGATTCTCCTGGTCATGGCAAAGACGGGACTGTATTCCAAGCATTCACCAGGGTTTGCTTGACACGGTTTTCTCCATTGAAATGAATATGCCTCTGAAAAATCGCCGCCCAGGCCGTGTCAAGTGTCTCCACACTTCATATCCGCAAGAGAATTATGCGCTGCATGGCTATGAAATGCTACAATTGCATACAATTGCGGTACTGAGTGGCGCAGTGTGGTGAGAACAAACGTCTTTTTCAGCACTGCTGTCCGGAATCTTCCACGCAGGATCACCGTTGGGCCTTAAAGTCACAGCGGAACAAGGTGTAGCAACCGCATCCAGCTGCCTGTTCAATTGTGTTGAGTTCGAGGTCTTCCAAGACTGAAGACCCACAACATCCCCAATCCACTAGAAAAAATATGTGCTCAATCCACTGGGAACATCAAGGAGTTGGGTGCTCCATTGCTGGACTTGATCAGGCGAGTTGCTTCTTCTCAATCTGCAGCGATGGGTCGTTCTTCAAACGATTCCTGGCGATGGTTAGATTCTCGAAAGAGCTTGCAGAGTAATAAGATGTAATAAGGTTTCGTTTCTGTGGTTATGATTCTAACATATGCTACTACTAGTGGTTGCAGGCAGGACTTTCATATGGTCCCCAAATCAGGCCAGGGTGACTCAATTTGGCAAATGCGCGCGGCATCGAGTTGCTGTCTTGAATCTGACATGGAATTGCCGTTGAGGATTCAAAACAAGCACCGGTTAATACCAATTACCAATATTACCTATATTATCCTGTATTATCAATCCAAACACATGTGAAATTGATTGAAATTGAACATTTGAGACACTTAAAGACTTAGGACTTAGGACTTGTTTCCTCCAAAATGCAACACCCTGATTGGAATTCTTTGTGCGGCTTGACAATGCTGCAAAGGCTGCAATGCCCACAATATGGCCTTTGTTATCTCGCGTCACCTCAGTTCTCAAACTCTGACTCGAAGTTCAAAAATGTTCAAAACTGAAGCTATCACAAGCAACAAACCAGAAATGAAACAGCCTTGCATATTACATAGCCCAGCAACTGGCTTGTAAACTGCATACAATCACACTGTCAAATTGCAGTCGCCTTGTCAAGGCCTAAGTCTCAGGCTGTCTTTTTGGTCAAGGCCTCTAAGGACTTCGTAACAGTGAGGGCAATCGATTCGTCATTGTCCTTTCACCAGCTGCTTGGGTGGAGCTTGAGCACCGTTTCATTTCGTTCATTTCATGGCCACGGTGGTACTGATGCTACCAGTGTATGATACAGGAACTCGGGAACATGCATAGGTATTGCACTTCCATGCCCGCACGAAGGGCGTGTGCAGTCCTGTTGCTTTAGTGCAGAATCCATGACTGGAGTGAGGTTCTTGGCATTACTTGTCCAAAAATAGTCAAGCATAGTGGACCCCTAACTCCACTGAATCGATCACTATCTTCGGTATACGCTTTTTCAGATACACTTTCTTGGATGCTTTTCGACATGCCAAGACTAGTTATCTACACCTCAAAGTCCTCAGCAGTCCCATTTTCCATCGTGTAAATCATCCATTCTTCACTGTGAATTCTGACTGGTAGCTTTCACCAGCAGAAACAGCGCCTGGCACTACTGGACACAGGACAGGTCACTGGTTGCATCAGCTTCGCGGATACAACGCCAACTATCAACAGAAAGGCACCAGGATATTCTCCGTATCTTTCCTAAGTCAGGGACAGTTTGCATCGTCATCAGCTGTTTCAAAGGCACACAATGAAAGAGCAATGCTCCAAAGCATTTCAAAAACAGGAAGCAAAACCAAGTTTCGCAGTCGGGCGAGCCGCCACATTCTGCACTGGGACGAGTTACCCATCGAAATGTTGGTAACTTTTTGTTGAACCTCCAGCGTCTTCCAAATCTTGCGGAGTACATGTGATTGTTCGCCGATGTCCAGTGCAGCAATGCCGGAGGTGGAGGTGAGAGTGGGGACATTTATAACGACCTTCTCAATGAGCAAAGGTAACTCCACCGAAGATGCTCACCTCTAAATAGTCGAAGCCTGTCGTGCTTTCTTTGCCTTCAAGCAGTTCTGCCCATCTTGCAAACTCGTAGCATGAAACCGTCTTGAGGGCAGCTACTGGATTGTCGAAGGTACCCAGATATCGTAGACCACCTGAATTCCAGATGGTTCAAGCCATATCTTGGAGTTTTTGAAAGGCAACAGTTTTGGAACATTTTGGAACTGTATTTAGAACTGGTGCGCATCATTTTCTATGCTTCCAATATGTTCCAATTGGTCTGACCACAAACGAATGCATGTGTCCTGCGATTCACCCACCCCTCACCTGCAGCTTCCAAATGTGGAATTTGCAAAATAGGATCTGTCACCTTTGGCTCTGGCCGATGCTTCCACGGCGTCAATTTTGGAAAGGTTGCGTCGTAGTCCTTTCATGACAAACATCATCAAACATCATTTAACCACCAAAAACGTGATGGTTCACCCTCAGAATATGCCAAAAATATCATGCCATAGCGACCTATGTCAGAGTCCTTGGGTTGGCCGAGATCGGAAAACGCGACCTTCAGGTCCTTCCCAATGATGGTGGAACGATTCCAAACATGAGGAGCAAGGAATAGGGCGGAGTAACCTGAATGCGCTGCGGCTTCGCTCTTTTAAAAAGGCTTGAGAAAGGGTGATCTAGATCTCAACATACCTTGGCCCTGACGACCATTGCACCCTTCCTCACAAACCAACATAAGCATCATAACAGAATGGAAGCACAGATTCATTCTTGGCCAGGTGGTTTGCATTGAAAACAGGACAAGGATAGCATTGAAGGCGCTCAAAAGCAGTAGCTTTTTCATACCCTGAAATTTCCGAATCAACATGAATCGACTCAGAGATGATGAGATTTCCAGCTCCAAGTTGCCATAGACCGATTGCAACGCATTTCCATTTTTTGCCCCCCCAAACACTCCAGGTGCTGCACTCACGGGTCGTTCCATTGCACTGCTCAGTTCTTCAGGTGCCCGAGTGAAGCCGAAAAACCTCGGAAGCTGGGGGGCTAAAGGCATTTTGGAAGTCAAATGAAACCCAAATGGACACAGAAAAAATGATGCAACACTCATATCCATCTATTTCTCTTTCTTTCGCTCGCTCTCTCCCTCTCTCTCTGTCTCTATCTCATCTATCTATAATGCATAAGTATAAGTATGATATTGACATATATCATTTATTTCAGACATATCATTCATTTATATTTATGTCAGGTCATTTTCAGTATGAAGCGTCCATTTCTGGGGGCCAATCAGTTTGCTGCATCTCTGGTGCTGGGCCATCTGCATTTTGCTCACCTGTGAAAGGATACTAAGCAACTATCTAGCAACTGTTTTGCCCATACAGTTTGGCATTGGGTCCCCGAAATGTCGAACTCTAGACCGAAGAAATTGCTTCTGAGAAGAATGCTTAGTCTTTGAATGTCTTTGATATCTTTTGGGTATTATCAGATATCAAGTCAACTTCCATTGGAAAATGCCTTTTAAGTGATCCTGTGGCCATGAAACCATTTTTCAGTGTCGTACCGCTCATTGGCATAGCTGTAGACTTGCTGGTCTCTCTTGGTTCGACTTTCTTCCAGTGGGGGATGAGGCAACATGGCCACCTGGCGCCATGAAGACGCTGGTTGGAATGCGGCCAACTGCTGGTTGCAGCTTGTCTATGACTTTGTATGACATACAAGTACACAAAGCAAATTCCCAAACCTGTTAAACTAAGCTGAATCCTGGGCCTCAAACTGAGCTTCCTGAACGAACTCAACATTTCAACGGTTCCGGGCCTGCCACAGATTTTGAACGTTCGTAGTGAAGCTTTGGGCAGCTCCAGGGTTTTCCTCCGCCACTTTCACCCACCTGTCGGCATCGAAGTTGATGGTCAGTGGCGCAGGTCGGTGAATTCCATTGACGAAGCGGTCAATCAGTTCTTCAGCACTAAGCCACAGATCCTGAGGGCATTCCTGAAACTTTCGCAGCACTTCCTCAGATCGCAGGCAACAAAGTCCCTGTGCCAAACTCTCACTTTGTGCATCCCCAAAGTATCCCTTGAAAAACTGGAATTGTTGTGATTCGTCTGCATACACATCTTCGTGACTTTTTCAACAAACATTATCTTTAAACATATTTACACCATTTTAAACCATTATAAACATTTTTAAGCCTGGTAAATCTGTCAGCTTGATCAGCCCAAGTGCAGCTCGATCCGCATGTTGATCCCTCCTGGCCCTTTCCTGTGCAGCTTCCAGCAACGCAGCTGCTTCCCCTGGCTGCCTGAAGCCACTCTGAATGCGGTGGCCAACCACCAGCCACACTGACAGCACCAAATGCCATCGGCGCCAAGCCATGGCTCGAACCCGCGATCAGCTACATGATATGACATGATGTGAACCACGACTCTATTTTTGACAGACTACGCTTGAGCAGAAATCAGAGAAATCAGCAGAAATAGCCAAATAAGTGGCACATGATGAACCAATGACCGATTCGGAACCAATGACTCACATGATGAACGGCTTGACCCACTCAAAGCTTGCTGACACTTTAGGACATCCAACCTTGGGCCTTGACAAATGATTGCCAAATATTCTTGTTAGCACATGTTCACACAGTTAAATCAGTTTCAAATAAAACTTGAGAACCCGATTTGCAGGGGCATGAACAATCTTGAATTCTCTCTCTGGATCCTGTCCTTGTCCATCATCAGGAAGTTCATCTGCCCCGCGACATCTTCCAAACGCACGTGATCCGGGGGCTCCTGGAGACGAAACAGTCACAAGGATGTCACCTCACATTTTTTGGATTATGTAGGCTTGTCTCAAAAAAACATGGAAAACACCAAAATCCAGTGGCTCACAAAAACATCTATAATATTGGATATCATTTTCCCCATCAACACATATAAAAACCATTCAAAACCATTTTTTGGATCTCCCCAACACGTTTCGCCCATAGTTTCGTCATCAATTGGGGGATCTGCCATTTTTGGGACACAGGCATCGGCATGTGCACTATCGACTCATGCAAGACCCAAGTCCTTCCGCTCCAACTGGCGCTTTGCCACCCCATCAGAAGCCTATGGCCAGGTCGCAGGTATCGAACGAGAATCCAGAAATGGCAGCAGATCTTCCAGGATCTTCCAGGAGTTGGGAAGGTTGGGAGTTGGGAAGGTTGGGAGCTAAGTTTCAGTGGACCAATATCAAACTCAAACTAGAGACCAGACTACATGGCGGAGACTTTGAGAATCTTTGAGATGCCTTTGGACGAACCACATGCAGCCCGTCCCTAAATGAATTCGAATAGGTACCGGTACAATGACCACCAACCATAGTTAACCTATCTATTTGGCGGTTGTGTTAACCTCCTGCCTGTAAATAGTCACCCCCTGCGCATGGGCACGTTGACATTCTATGATAAACATGTTTAGGAACAATGCAGTTAATGATTAAAGTTGCAGAATGGGGTTCCTTGAACAGTGGGATAACCATAAAAAAACGAAACGTTGCTAAGTCGAAAGTTAAAGTTCTATCTTTCTTGGGGTTACTATGAATGGTTCTCCAAACTGATTCTGGTCCATTCGCTACTGCATTGGTTTCAGGTGATTAGCCAATCCGTGAATGGGGCCTTTTCCAACACGCTTCTCAAAGGGGTTCAAAACACTAAAGGATTCTGAGCTAAAGGGCTGCTTTGAGCCCAGGCAGTCACCCCAACGTTGTAAAGTGATCAGCAACTGTAGAGCTGTCACCTCCATAATCTGGATTGCCCCAGGTCACAACCGATCCATCTGCCAGGATCGCAGCAAATGCGGATGAAGTTGCTTCAACCTGCTGGACACCTTTCAGCTGATCTTGGACGACAGAGCTGTCACCACCATAATCTGGATTGCCCCAGGTCACAACTGATCCATCGGCCAGGATCGCAGCAAATGCACCTAGAGTTGCTTGAAGCTGCTGGACACCCTCGAGCTGATCTTGGACGACAGAGCTGTTATTACCATAATCACCCCAGGTCACAACCGATCCATCTGCCAGGATCGCAGCAAATGCGGACGAACTTCCTTCAACCTGCAGGACACCTTTCAGCTGATCTTGGACTTCAGAGCTGGCACCACCCGCATCTGGACTGCCCCAAGTCACAATGGACCCATCCGCCAGGATCGCAGCAAACGCATACCAAGTTGCTTGAACCTGTTGGACACCTTTCAGCTGATCTTGGACTTCAGACATGTCGCCACCACAATGTGGATTACCCCAAGTGGTAATTGACCCATCTGCCAGGATTGCAGCAAATGCGGTCTGAGTTGATTGAACCTTTTGGACGCTCTTGAGCTGATCTTGGACTTCAGAGCTGTCACCACCACAATCTGGATTGCCCCAGGTCACAACCGACCCATCTGCCAGAATCGCAGCAAATGCTCTGGCCGTTGCATGAACCTGCTTGGCACCCTTGAGCTTTTCTTGGACCTCAGAGCTGTCACCACCAGAATCTTCATCGCCCCATGTCACGACTGACCCATCGCTGAGGATAGCAGCAAATGCAGCCCAAGATGCTTGAACCTGCTGGACACCTTTGAGCTGATCTTGGACTGCAGAGCTGTCACTACCCTCACCTGGATCACCCCAAGTCACCACTGATCCATCTGCCAGGATAGCAGCAAATGCACTTAAACTTGCTTGAACCTGCTGAACACCTTTGAGCTGATCTTGCACGTGAGAGCTGTCACCACCAAAATCTGGGTTGCCAAAAGTGACAACCCGGTCACCTCCAGAGCAAAACAACGCAAAAGCTCGGTCTGTTGCCGCTAGCTTTGGCTTTACAGCAATAGCTGTTAGATGGTCTCCATCTTCAAGCCCTGCAGCCTGCAGAGACTTTGTAGGATCCACCACGCTATGATCTGCAGCCACTAGCCTCAAGACGCCAAGCTGAAAAGATTTCTGCGCCAGAACCCTCAAGTCGGCTACGTTGGAGGACTGTGGAAGCGAAAACTTCTCACCGCGTCCGCTTGGCAACGCTACAGTGACTTGAAGCATGCGCCACAAAACTCCAATACACCCGCTTCTCGAATTGATGGATTTTGAGCCTAACTGCGATACCTGTTGAGCATTGGAATAACTCCCAAGACCGTGCTATGCCATTGCTAGCCTGAGTATTTCGATATGGACCATCCCAACAAATCAGGTCCAAACTTGGAGACATACGACACTGGATAAGGCAGGGATGGGTCTGTATCCATCTTTATCACTGGGAAAAATAATAAGCCTGGGCCTTCATTCCTTCCACAAATAAATTGTCAATTGCCTGTTGTAGGACTTTTTGGTGATGCGTAACACGTTTCATTGATTCGGGCCAACTCGTGCAAAATGACCAGAATTAAAGAAGAACCCCACTTTGGCACCAAAATTTGTACCAAAATCGTGCGCCTTCCACTCGTCTGCTGTCTTGTAGAAACCTAAAATGTCCTCACCACGATCCAGCAGTCACTGTGCTGGAAGACTGTAGAAAATGCGTTTCAATGCACTCAAAATGTCTCAAAATACAAGATTTGCATAGGTATCATAGATTTGCCAGATCTTCAAGCTCCAACTTGGAGCTGAGTTCATGATTTCTACCATGCCTACCGGATCCCTCCCGGGTCCAGGGGCTGGAACTCGATCTCTGGTCTATCGTCGATGGCCTGCACCAAATCGCATGGGTTTGAAGCTGGGATATACCCCAAATCCAATGGTTAATGTTGGTTAATGTTGGTTAATGTTGGTTAATGTTGGTTAATGTTGGTTAATGTTGGTTAATGTTGGTTAATGTTGGTTAATGTTGGCTAATGTTGGTTAATGTTGGTTAATGTTGGTTAATGTTGGTTAATGTTGGTTAATGTTGGTTAATGTTGATTAATGTTGGTTAATGTTGGTTAATGTTGGTTAATGTTGGTTAATGTTGGTTAATATGAGTTAATCTGTGTTTTCCCTGTTGAAATTGGCAAAGTTAGGGTCTACTCATTTCTAGCGCAGCCATGTGTACGTCATTTTCAGACGCACCGACATATGGATATCATGTAATCAGCAAGCAACGCGCAACAGCCCAACAGCCCTGGCAGCTGACCTCCAACGGCGGAAGCTCGGAGCGGGTAGGGCTACCTACCATGCGGAAGAGCAAGCGGACTTGATGACCCACTCTGCAGATCATGTTTACCAGCATAAAAATACAATGATGCACCCCTCCCTTGACCTGGGTTAATAACTCCATCTACTATAGTTAGAAGATAACCCCAGTCAAGTTTTTTCAATTTCGATAACCAAGGGGTAATGTCTCCGAAGCCCGTGTAGGATAGCAGCTCTACCGATGCCCACCTCCTTTTTCGAGGTCTGGTGCAAGGTGCACACCCTTGCAGCACGGGTTTCTCTGTCGACACGAATCGTGGGTCATGTTTTGCACCAAACATAGGAAGCATGGTTGAAATCGGGCCGGCAAATCAAAGCCAAAAAGTGGCAACATATATCATATATCAATCAAAATCATTCAATATATAATATATATATATAATATATATATATATATCAATTTGCACAATTTAAACTGGTCATTGAGTCATTTCCAGCCACTGAATGTAATCAGCAAGAATTCGGCTACTTCACAGGAAGCCAGGCTCATTCGCGCCTTCTCCACAGGGATGCCCTGGCTCCAAATGACCCACAGGGGATACCCTAAGATACCCTAAGGCTTGGATGTGTGCTCAAAGAGCTTGGTTCAAATGACCAAACATCCCATATGTTGCAGTTCCTAGGGCATGCATTCGCAACCCCCTTTAGGCAAGCGCTCCTGGCACTGAAGATCATCGGACTCAAACACTGCCGTTCCCTGTGAACGCTCTGTGAACTCTTCGCTACTGACATGAATCCAGGAAAGCATCCTTTCCGCCGTGCCTCAGGTTTGTTGCCAAGTCCAAGCCAGGAGAACATGGTGTCGAATTTGATCTCTGTCGAGGATTAGAGGATTAGAGTTGAAAAGATCTCAGCTTCTGATGGAGAAAAAAGAGTTTGACTGGAGAGTGCGTATCAAATGCGTACGTTCTTGCACAACTACTCCTTAGGTCCTTTGTGCGCTGCTTGAACACCAACCAGCACATGCATCCAATGTCCAAGTCAAACAATGACATGAGAGTACAATCCCGCTTTTCAACAACTGTGCCCCATCATGAATATCCTGATTGTATACATTTGATTACCGCAATTCTAAACTGTACTTGTTCCCAGCTTGGAGAACATCAACTCGCAGCAACTTCGCAAACCTTTTGGAGCAGCTCATGTGGCCAAGGCATCGTAGAAAAGCTGCAGGAAACGTTTGATATTGTTGACATGGCTTTGCAGTGCATTGTCAGTGCATCTTTGCAAGATGTTTTTCTCGTTGTCGCTTTGGTGTAAGTGTTTCAGCCCACTTACTCAGGGGCATGATCTCAGAGTGCAAAAAGGTTGGCATATCCACTAAACATCGCTAAGCATTCAAAGTGGTGCTTGTTGTGGTCGCTGCTCACTTTACATTGTTGGCGCGGGAGGCACCCCTGGCAGGGCGCTGACCGACTCTCATATCTGATGGTACCAGTCTCTTCATCCAAACATCATATCTATGCCACTAGAACACTGTAACACCTCTGTTTGCCATGTTGCGGAAGTGTGATGTCAATTCAGGAACCCCCAAAACTGTTGATCATGGTTGATCATTGGGGGCAGTAGGGGGTACCCCGCAATCAACCAGGCTTAACGTTCGGGGTTGACATCAAGCACGTCCCAGCAGAGAAGCTGCGGCAGCAGCACTTCTTGAGATCCACATAGGTTGGTCTCCTTCTGGAGTTGAAAACTCCGGCTGTGACCTTCAGAGTGCGCAGCCATGTGACTGAAACACTGTGAAAAAACAATGGCATTTATCAGGTGGCAAACCCATGTTCATAGTAATTTAGAGTGCTATTTTCGGGGGTAACTCCCCAATTCATAGTCAGGGTTGTTCTGAGGTGGGATTGTCACACTGGGCTTCAAGAGATGTGACACAGTAAGCAATTCCTTGACTGTCAAAGCCATGTGCTCAAAATGCTCAGCTGGTCAATTGAAAGCGAACCCGTTCCTGGAGCCGGGGTCGATTTACCTTGATGGTCTGTGATCCAACATGATTAAACGATTGCCACAAGGCTATCTTACGAGCACTTTGAAAGGGAACCAACACAAGCAAGACTACTGACTACTCACTACTCGAGAACAGATTTGACAAACAACTCTTCAAGCATCTTCAAGCCTTCCCGGATTCATTGCGAGGATATCTTCGGAAGCGCCACTCGTTCTGCAAACGATTTGACCTGCAGCATACGACCAACAAATATCAACAGCTTTTCAAACTCCACATGGCTATGAGTCAAAACCCTGGCACCCTAGGTGCCCCAAAATAGCTGGTTAACGAATGTTTATTCCCCTAAATATGGGTAATAAATGGCAATAATAGGTTTTGACCCATCCCCACATACCCGTTCAGCTGAGGCTAAGTGTTTTGCAGCTTTCGCCAGGCTCTCTTCTTCGTTCGCCGTGCACGTGCGATCATCTTTTTGTCTGGCATGATCCTGGGCAATGGCTCTAGACTCTATCAACACGGGCGTGGGAAAGCAAAGCAGGGACGTCCTCTTTTATAGTGGAATATGATGGAATATGGATGTCTGTGTGACTGTCTGATATCTATGCTATGTAACCCTTTGCATTCCTTTGCATGCCCGCCTTTTGTACAGCTTCGGGTTGACGAAACCCTGATTCTCAGTGTCTCTGTAGTCCTGGGAAGTTTGTCAAAATAGACCAACAAGCGAAAATGAAACAGACCATTTTGTTTACATCAGACCATCAATCTCTGCAAATGTGAAGTATGATATAACATGATATATATATATATATATTATTAATATATAAATATACATATAATATTATTAATATATAAATCAACAACAGGACAGCTTCTTGGCACAGAAATCATTTGAAAGTCCTTGTTGGGAAAAAAGAATGTGACAGAATTGCTCATCCTCACCTGAAGAAAATCGCTGCCAAACCAGCAAACTCTGATTAGTGCGCGGTTGCTCTGAACCCGGACGGCATGGCACACCAAGTGTTGGACCGGGCTGGGTGATGTGTACCTGTTCCAACCGGGTCTGACCTGCACCAGCACTGACAGCTTGAGGAATTTCCTCGAGTGTCTCTCTCTCTCTCTCTATGCCTTGCCTTTGGCTGTTGCCGTCTGAAGAAATGGTCAGGCCCGTCTTCGTCTTCGAACCTTGAGGATAAGGAACGGATAGCTTCATTCATGTACTAAGCAATGACTCTATGATACTCTATGACAGCGGAAAACACTTGGTAGATATAGAAGCTGAAATGGGTGATCCATTCAAAGCGCTCCAGAATGAAACAAGAAACAGCAACCATGCCAACTATCACGCAAAACTCAACCATCTGTGAACCGGAAAATCACTGACCTTTCCAACAGTGGATCAAAGCCGAGAGTCTTTGACATCTTAGCCTTCATCTGAATGCGGCCCCTAGCCCGAGAACGTCTGCCAAACCTCAGGTCGCGAAGCTTGATGCCCGTCGCCATGGGCAGCTGGAATCTGAGTCCCGAACGCGGCAAGTGCGATGGAGCACAAGGCCCCACTGGCTGCCTCTATGCAATCAGAACAGATGTAATAAAACAACATGATAACATGCAAATTGTGAAGCTGAGTAGCAATGGTTCACATTTACATGTAGGACTTCCAAGTTGAGGTCTGCAATGGTCTGCATGGGATGGGATGGGCACCTGCCACCATGTGGAGACTCTCTGGCTGCCGGCCGCTAGTGGCCTGCTCTGGCTTTAAACGTCCAAGGATGCCGGGGGACGGACAATTTTCAACGGTCGCCGACGTTTCAAAACTGGTACGAGTAACTGTAGTCTTAGTATGTACAGTAAATATGAAATTATGTAAATAAACGTCGGATTGATAGAGATTCCGGGAATCGATGGTGTAAACACTCCCAGCCTTGATGTCAAAGGGCTTTGGGCAGGTCGGCTAGGTGCCTGGTCTGCAAAGTCCACGGGTCCAACGCAGAATGAATTGGCATCCCAGAAATCTTCGGATCATTCACAATCTGAAAAGAAGGTAATTACCCAAAATTTGATACAAGTTAATCATCAGTTTCCTCCAATCTACATAGCATTTTTTTTTAGACACACCCAGGTGAAAGCCACAGAGAAAGCAACCCTTGGTCCCAGCCCAGGTTGGCACCTGCACCAATGAGCTGCCAACGAAAGCGGGTTGAATCATAGCGGCTACAGCTCAGCCGCTACAGCGGAGGATCACAGTCCCAGGGTCACAGGGTCCCAGGGTCCCAGGGGATGGGAATCACAGGGTTCGAAACCATCAACATCACCAACATTCACCAACCAGCAAGTGTCAAAAGATGTTGGGAAAAACTGAAGATATTTCTATGACATTAATGTAGTAATCCTATGTGCAGCACTATTCAAACATATTCGGACAGTGGTGCACTTCCGAGCTTCCGAGAATGGCAGACTTCCGGCTGGGACAAAAAATCACCCGTGGTTTCACACAACAATCAGTTGCCCGCATCCCAGCAGGATTCATTGGCTGCAGCCAAGTGCTGCATCTTCAAGCAGCCACTTTTTCCATGGGGGGAACCTAGATCTGCGGTCTGAGAGAAGCTTATCTCTTCGAGGAATCGCTTCAAGCTGTGAATCCGTCGTGAAAATGGAGCTGCTTTAAGCAGCGCACCTCAAGGTCTCAAGTCCAAGCCAGAGAGGCGGGCCGCGCCACAAATCATCAGGATGATATGAAACTACTTCAATGCATATACATTGCGTACAATTGTAGAATATTAATTATTTATAAATAATATGTGAAATATTTCATGACATTTTATGTCGTCAGGAATTGCACATGATTATAGCTGCAATTTCATATTGTGGTGACCTCTACTTGAACAAACTAACAAAGCCGGGAGACTCCGAAACGGGAGCTCCCAGCCTCCTAGACCTTAGAGGGAGGACAGCGTGTCTCAGTGAACATTGGATTTTGATCAGGACAGAATGATTATGGATGATGGGTGTTCTACATGTTTTCTTGTTTCTACCTTTTCTATCCTTTTCTACACTTCAAATGGCCACATTTAGAGTTCAGTTCAAACATCGATGTACACGCTTATTCCAGCACATGTTCGTGCAACTTGCATTGCCCCCACGTGATACGGAGCCTACACTCAGTATTGCCGTCTTAGCCTCCACACGCCACGTCACTGCAAATACTGCGGTCAGTTGACATGTACAAATCATCTAGATTTGTAGGACAATTGGTTGGCACATTGGGTCTGGGTGTGTGTGGGAAGCACAGATTTTGAACTTTGACCTGAAATCCCGGCTAGAAACCAGCCTTCCTTTCAACACATGAAGCTGTAGCTTGAAAATCAGAACTCATTTCATCTTGTTTCATCAAATCATCTCCCGCTTCCCGAAACCTCGGAATACTTCCGGAGCATCTGCAGCTTGGCAAAATTGCCTTGCTTCACTCAGCTGGGGCTTCAGCTGGTGCCTCTTCTGCAGGCGCCTCGGCTGGTGCTGCCTCTTTTGTAGGTGCTTCTTCTGCTGGTGCTGCTTCCTCTGCTGGGGCAGCTTCGGCGGGTGCTGCTTCGGCCGGAGCTGCTTCAGCCGGGGCAGCTTCAGCCGGTGCAGCTTCAGCCGGTGCTGCTTCGGCAGGTGCTGCCTCTGCAGGTGCTGCCTCTGCGGGTGCTGCTTCAGCCGGGGCAGCCTCGGCAGGTGCTGCCTCGGCTGCAGGAGTGGCTGGCGGGGCCTTATACATCTTTTGCTCGATGGGCTTCTCCTCCTTTCCAGATGACACCTTCTCCACTGGGGCTTCGGTCTTAGTTTCAGCAGGGGTGGCGGCTGCAGCAGGTGCTTCGGCAGGTGTTGCAGCTGGAGTAGCAGCAGGTTCAGCCGCCTTGGCTTCTTCCTTCTTGGCTTCTGGCACTGCAGCTGCAGCCTCACTCAGATGAGTGTTCTGGACTGAAGTAGTACAAGCACCCCCGAGGACAGTTACTGAAAGCACAGGATGAAACAAACCTCTTTTGTAAGTTCTTCCTGCTGATCTGAGTCCTGCTGGGCTTCTGGCAGTCTCGTCCTTCTTGGCCTCAACACAATGAATCTGAACTAAGTTGACACGTTTTCATATTCGATCAGAGCGCCCTGGCAGCCAGAGATGCTGTTCACATCATTCCCATTCAATATCGGATTCTTATTTGTTGGGATCACATGCATTTTCTGATCCTTAATGTAGTGGATAGTGCCGTTCTTGCCAATGAAGTAGTTACACAACCCACAAGCACTTCAACGGCCCAACACCTAACACATCCCGGCATCATTCCCTTTTTTGTGCCACTGCCCTCTTGCCATCTTCTCGACAGCTCTGCAAGACCTGAAAGATAAAATCCAAAGGGAGAAGCATCCACAACAGGTGCTCTAGGGGATCGCTAGTACTCCATCTCCATTCACCTTTTACATCCTACGATTGCCATCACAGTTGAAACAACTGTTATTCGTTTACTACATTTGTTCGTACTCTGTCTTTCAGTTTGTCAGCTAAGTTCGGCCTCTTCACAGTTGCTGATGCCCTTCTTCCGCAACATCAGGGCATTGCGCAAAGCAACTGATGCGCTCGTGGCCTGGAGACAAGGCCCATGGGTTAGAGTCTCTCCAGATCCTTGTCTCATCTTTCATCATCTTTCATCATCTAGAATCTAATATCTTTTGTTTGTATGTTCTTGTATGAGTTGTTTTCTTTGGTTCTGTCCCCAATTCCCTCTTCAGCCACGTTTACCACTTCAGGGTGCCCCATGTTGAACTAGTGGGTGCTGGGTTTCATGTCATAGGCACCCAACAACTGACAGCCGCATCCCCATTGCCGCCTCAGGACCTCCTTTGAGTGCCGCGGGATGCCCAGCAGCTGCAGATTCCACTTCTGAAACTCCTGGAGATGGATGAGATGAGATGGGACTTGGTTGTGAAATGTCGTGAATGGAAAATCAGCCTCTGAGTGGAAAGTGATATCGGGCCATACCTTGTTAATCATGGAGCAAACGTCCCATAAATAGTGACGAGTAGGGATCTTCTCCTGGACTTTTTTTTGCAAGAGGTTCACACATTTTCACGGGTAAAGCACCAGCCAAGCGACGCAAGAAGTGGAAGGCCGGGATCGGCGCCCGATTCACGTAGTTCGCGGCATCGCTCTCAGGCTCCGGTACATCTCCTCAGAGAAAGTTTGGACATCAAAATCATCAACATTTTCATGGAAAGAAGTGGTCAATAGTCTCCACCTCAAAGAATGACCTAAACATGACTTGGGATTTAGATTTGGTAGAGAGATAGATAATAGATGATAATAGATGATAATAGATGATAATAGATGATAATAGATGATAATAGATGATAATAGATGATAATAGGTGATAATAGATGATAATAGATGATAATAGATGATAATAGATGGTGGATGTCAATGAATATGCAGGATATTAATATTAATTAATGGGATCTTAATTAATGTTCATGATGATTTCTAGAGATGTGGTCCCAGCCTTCGCCCGGCAGGCGACGGCCCTCGAAGCGCCACTTGGGATGGAACGGCGCCAGTTGAACCTCGAAACATGCGCGCGCGACGGACAGCCGGATACATCAGCCGTACATATCACAGTCCCAGATCCATGTCATTCCTGCCATATTCTGCCATCAAAACTCAAAGACGGTCAGTGTTGCAATTGGATGTGATTCAATCAGCCTTCTCAGGAGATTTACACTTGGCAAAGCTACTCAGGTGAGTTGTGGCCCATTGTGGCCCCATCCCACATGATCCATGAAGGCTTGTGGTTCAAGTCGCTTTCGTTTCATCCAGGTTCAGGTCCAAAAAGTCGCACACCTGAGGCAGCGGTGGGACGAGTTCAAGCCAGAAACACACATGGCAGGTTACCTCTACAGTAGTCAAGCAGTCCACTGGTGATCCATCCCGTCTTTGAAGATTTTGAAGCACGCAAGTCGGCCTCCATGGTGTATGACCACTCTGTGATTTCTTGGCCTCATCTAAACAGAACACCCAACCACATCATAGAGTAGATACTTCATGGCCAATTTGGGCACATTTCCACCATCAACATCACCCCATGACCACACGGTTGTCTGAAAATGGGGTACACTCTCAATGGCCAGTTGTACAGGGCAAAGGTTAAATAATAAAATTGTATAAACCATAGTATAAACATGTATAAACATGTATAAACCATAGTAAACCTATGATAAACCATGGGATTAAACCCGAACAATCATGATAAACCGTGGATTCCAAAACCGGGGTTTCCCATGTGTTCCCATCATGTTGGTATTTCAGGTACCAAACCCAGTCAACTAACATAGATACATTTGGAAAATTATTCAAAATCCATGAAAATCCATGAACATCCATTAACATCCTATTTGTAGATCATTTTATGGGAAACATCCATGGATTTCCATAGGCTTCCGGGGAACCCCCGTCCTTGTGGAAGCGTCGCAAGCTTCGCAGGCCGTGGCAGCGCGGTGCCAGGGCCACGGTCGTGGCGCTCTTCGAGGCGGGGGGCTTGGCTCGGCCCAAGAGCTGGCCATGTTGCAACAAGCGCTGCTTTACCTCCTGGATTTGGATCAATGGTGACAGATGGTGACAGATGGTGACAGATGGTGACAGATGGTGACAGATGGTGACAGATGGTGACAGATGGTGGATGTTGATGCTAATGTTTAGTAATTTTAATGTTAATGATGGTTTTTGATGGTTTCATGTTTGTTAATGATAATGTTAATGATCATGTTCATGGATGGATGTGAATGTTAATGATAGTTAATGGATATCAATGGATATTCATGGAACTTGATGGATGTGAGTGGATGTGAATGGATGTTAATATTGATTTTAGCTTTTTAAATTTAATTGATGTCCCTGACGACCCCTAAACCCTCAAGTTGATGTTATCACACTTTTAGTAGATCTTAATTGATGCAAATGTTAGAGGATATGATACAACTGGTATCATCCCTAGATGTGTTCCATGTGCTCCATACTTCGGAAGGAAAACACCGTAGGGTACTCCCATGGTGATGATAGAGGTGCTGACTGTGGTGATGGTGAGATGGTGATGATGTTTCTGTGCACTCCGGCGTCGAAACATCGCCATGTCCTCTTCATCGCTTTCGAGAAGGCACACCACTGCTAGGGCACCCGAGGTCATAGCCGCTTCCGCCCAGGGGCACAAACCTCCACACCATCAGACGCATCTTTAGTAGCCAGGTGTGAACATCTTTGAATTTCAGTGAAGGACCACATTCTCGCACTTGTTGAAACTCACCACAACATACCAAGAGTGTGCCAACTGTGCCAAGTGAAATCAAGCCCAAACCGCCCAAACCTTCTCCAATTATGACCCGCTGAAGCCAACTTCGCACGGCAATGGCGACTGGAAGGGAGCGGCCTCGCGCACTTTCCTGGCATGGCACTCAGCCTGCTGACTGTTTATGTCTGCTGACACCAACGATACACCTGGTCAAGTTGTTCAAAGTAAAGGAGCCGGATTCTTCTCAAACAACTTCAACTGCAGACTTGGTGACATCCTAGATCTTCACCTTTCCAAAAACACAGCCTAAATGAAAAAAACGCATATAGAAAAAGTAGGGAAAAAGTCTTCCCTGCCATTCAAATCCACATCATCCACTATCACATCCACTAATCACAGCCACCTCTGGTGCCATTTGTTGCAGCACTTCCGACCAGCTGCTGGGCTCTGGCCGCGCCGCTGCCGGCGCCACGGCTGGCGCCACGGGACCCATCGCTGCCTTCGGGCGCCGCGGTCGCGGCGGCTTCTCAGCGTGGCAAAGGGGATCTGGCGGTTTGGCCAAGTGCAAAACGGGGATTGATTTGGTTTGGAACTTGTGTGGATTTCGGATCTTGCGGATATTCTATGTAAGTACAGCATATACAGTATATCAATGTATATCATCGTATGCGTACTACGAGTACCATTTATGAGTACTGGTTCGATCTATGACCGTCTTGATTCTTAATGATGAGCAATGGGAGCTCCATACGAACGGCGGAATAGTATTTTCCTTGCAGTTGAGGGAGCCGCAGTGCATTTGCAGAACCCATCTCTGATGAAAGACGCCTCTCCAGTGTCTGCCAGCATCAAGAATGGCAGGAGTGAACCTCTGGGTCTCAACGCTGAAACTGGCGAGAACTCCCAAATTATCAAGATGATTATAGAGAATTATAGAGATCTAAGCGATTCTAAGAGTGTAAGCGCCAAACTGTTTAGGTTGGATATACAACAGAACGCCATGGCCATGATTGACAAAATCAAAGCTGGCATGCATCATCTACCTGCTCAACTTTGGTGTCGCACAGTACACGAGCCTTATGCCCACGAGCTTTATCCCAGTGCCTAAAAGAAACTCCAACAAAACTCGTGTGGTGCAAGGGACAAACTGGGCACCAGCCCACATAGCGACAGGACCCCTGCTGCGACGGCCACTCGCTGCATGTGGCTCCCATGGCAAAAATGGCGCGAGCCCACACAGGGCGCGCTCATTTAGTCCGCACGGGGTCCTTGCACCACCGTGTAGTCACTGTTTCACAAACTGATATCGATTGCCATTTTTATCATCTGTTATTGTTGCACTCCATCGATATTCAATACTTCTCGACTTCCCAGGGTGTGGGTGCATACATGTAGGCTGCAGAGGTAAGATGCAGGCAAGAAACAAGTACACAGAATTGGGGCTTAGAGTGCACCCAAGCACTCAAATGGAGCAAAACACTACTCTGATTTGAAGTTCAACATTGTGCATCTTGCCATCTTGCGGTCTTCCAGAGCATGTTCGTCATTCTTGATTCCTTCTGGGACTTTTTGAGATGGTTCATGAACTGCGCAGCTCTGGCAACTGGTTCAGCTAATATCGAGATGTCGTCTGACATGAGCCGAAATATAAGTTATTTGGGCACACAGCCAAACAAACAGCTGCTAGGGACTGTATGGGAGTGTTGCACTTCAAGATGTTCAAGACTTTGAACGAACTCAGAGAGGCGTAGCACGCCAAGCCCTGTCAAGTCACAAACTCATTGACCGTCATGAAGAATCACAAGTAATTATTCCGTATTAATCTGTATTCCATCTAAAGTTGAAGCTGCTTTGCCCTTGCACTTAGCATCCAGCTTCGTACTTAGTAGAGCTTGCACCACAACCTGAGGGCAGAGTCTGTTTTCTTGGCAGAATACACCAGCTTTACCAGATAGCAATCATGTGTGATGGTGCTCCAGACAATCTATGACAGTGGAATTCCAACATGTTGTGCCTCATGCTACATATCCGGAGACATCCGGAGACATCCGGAGACATCCCATGTGAGTCCAACTGGCAGGCAACACGGCAGCTCCAAAAACTATCAAAAACTCAGTTTTTACTCACGAGTTGTCTGTACATGGTCGACTCGAACTCCACTGCCTGAGGAAGTGAAGTTGAATCATAGCTTGAGTCGCAGCTTGAATCTAAGTTTCTAAGTCTAGCTGACCAGTCATTTGCCGTTCATGGCCTGCTCCAGACTTTGCAAGGCTCTCTCCAATTCCTCAAGCTCTTTCTGAGAGGCCTGCATCTTCATCGTGTTTTGCTCTCGCACATTTGCGGGCACTTTCTCCTCGTAGCCCGGCACGGACATCTTCTGCTTGTATGACTCCACCATCTTCTGAGCAGAGGTTACCTAAGCACTGACCAGTTTGTCTATGCTAGTCTTTCTTGGGTTTTCTTTCACCACTTTAAGGTGTCAAATACTTGGCATACATCACTGCACAACTTTTAAGTGCAATACCGTGCAATAACCCTAATCTATTGCTGATTCACAGTGGCTACGGCCCAGGCTCAACATATTGAAACATGTTCCCTGCAACCCCCTGGTTCGCCCACACTCAAACAACAGATCCAAACAATATGATATACTTGTCACCAGAGGATGAATGAAAACACTGGCTATACGCAGTGATTTTGACTTTAATTTAATAGTTTTCAGGATTTAGGGTTTTAATTTAGGGTTTAGGGTTTTCGGTTTTAGGGTTTTAGGTTTTAGGGTTTTGGTGTTTGTTGTTTTGGAAAGCAAAAACTTGAACCCTGCGCAGGGATTTGAGCATGTCAAAAGATATGCGGGATTGGCCGCAGGCAAACCTAGGGTTTGCAGCGAACATGTTTTACCAGTGGCATGGAATCATAACATATCATAACCATTGTCATCATTCATAACCCTATTCGCCCAATTTGAGAATTGAATGTCATCATTTTTCGGGCCATGACCATTGTTTTCTATGGTTTTTCCATCTTTTTTCTATGGTTAGGCGCCAAGGCCAAGAGACCTTCTTTTGAAGCTTGACCTTTTCACCGGACAAGTCCAGGCCCTCTACCTTGGTGTAGATCAAGCATTTCTCGTTCACCACGTCTCGCATGGTGCCATGGGGGTCTGGGGCATTGGCGTCCAACACCTGGATCGAACCAAAACCTGCCATGCGGGAGATCTGATTCTTCAACTTTTCCACCTGCGCCCTGGAATCATTGTCACTATGCCTGATGTAGGCATCTGGTCGAGCACCTGGGGAAAAGCCCAAGGAGGTCTTTTGGGAGCGGAACTGCTTGGCAATCTCGCTGGTCACCTGCAAGCTTGGCATATATCATGTTTTGTTATCACCCCGGGTGCTGGATTCTGATATATTCTGATGATTCTGGAAGTTTTCACACAACACTTAGACATGTTCTTCAAATTATCAACCAAGCAATTCAAAGGTCACACTCCTCCATCTCTCTCTCCAAGGCTTCATTTCTCCAGGCATGTACACCGGTAGGGAAGGGCGCCACTGTGATGCTTTCACACTTCGTGGGGGATGGAGGTAGCCTTTGATACAACTCCTCTGTGAGATATGGCAACAAAGGATGCATCAGGCGCATGGACCAATCGAGGCACACGTACAAAATATGCCTTGCCACCCCTCGATCCTTCAGGATCTTTTCATCTGTAGTTTCACCATAGAAGCGAGGCTTCAAGAGCTCCAAGTACACATCGCAAAGCTCATAGAGGAAAAAACTGTAGGTGGCTGTGGTGGCATTGGCAAACTCATACTTCTCCAGACTTTCATTGGTCTTCTGAGCACAGAAGGAAAGTCGGGAGAGGATCCACCTATCCTCCCAAGCCAAGGGAAGGTCAGAACGCAATGCGCCTGGGAAAGCGAAATCGTTGCCAAAGTACATCAAGCCAAATCTGGTGGCATTCCACACTTTGTTGCAGAAATGGCGATATCCCACCACACGATTGATGTCCAGGTTCACATTCCTTCCTTGGAGAGTATAAGCTAACAAGCCGAAGCGCAATGCATCTGCACCACACTCAGGAATTCCCTCAGGATAATCTGCCTGTTGACCTTTCTTTGCCTTCTCAATCTCCTGCAGGGTTCGGTGTGGCTAAGAACCCCGGCCAACATTCCAGTTCCAACTCATCCTGGCTGTACCTTTGCACTTGCTGCTTCCCCAACATATTATAACATATTCAAATATATATATATATATTCAGAATATATTTTCAGAATATATATATATTCAACATCTATTCAAAATGTAGGTTGTTCAGCATTTCCCTCCTTATCTGGCAGATTTCCTTCATAGAGCTTCTTGTGCAAATTCTCCAGATCGATGCCATCGATCACTTCCAATGGGTCGATCACATTGCCCAGACTCTTCGACATCTTCCGGCCGTGCGCATCACGCACCATGGCCTTCTTTCATGGTCAGGTCGTGACAGAATAGAAAATGGGTCCAAAATGGTCCAAACACATCCCTTAAATTCTACAGAAGTTCCAGTCAAAGGGGTTGAATTTGGCAACAAATTAAGTGACTTACATTAAGACCATTAAGTACCGCGCAACTGGAAAATTGCAACACTGTCATCTGGGCAAAACAAATATCCGCAGCTGACCGCAACCAAAAGAAAATCTCTCAATGACATGCGAAGTGGCATGCAAGTACACCGTGTGGAATGGAAGTTTGCCAGTGAGGCCCAAAGACATCATCACCATCCGCGCTACCCAAAAGAACAGAATGTCATGTCCTGTCCACAGAAGGCCGGCCGCAAGAAGGGTAACATCTTTGGAAATCAGCAACACATGGCCATGGGTCACAACCCTAGTACCCTGGTGAACCCCACAATAGCCGGTGTATATATATAATATAATGTAATGTAATGTAATATAATATAATATAATGTAATATAATATAATATAATATAATATAATATTAATAATATATATATATATAATTATAATAATATGATATATATCTATAAATAGTTCCTAGGATTCTACAAATAGATCCTGGGTAGCTATGGCCCCTAACACAGAAAGAGGCCAAAGCAGTAAGTAAATAATATCGATGTTAATTAGACCCATACAGTAGGTGTTCTCCATACAAACACCACTGACTGGCACCAACCCTGCCTGTTTCCAACAGCGAGGTTGGGAAAAAAGAGTTGAAGTCTGCGTTGCCCTCCGTGTCTGGCCATCCAAACACTGAGAAGGGGAAAAGTCCGGAGGAAAACCACGTGTCCAAAACGTCCTCATCCTGCTCCACTTCCACCTTGAGAACTGTCAGACTGACTTACCAAAAATCTGAACAAAACACCCATGGCATCCCATGGCCCATGAAGCCTGCAAAGTTGCCTTGTCTGCGCAGCAGGGCTAGGGCTACCAAACAGTCAAATGTTCCCATTTTCAACATCTTTGAACCCCCGATTTTTGGCTCGCCTTGCCTTCTGTCCCAAGTCCTTCTCGGCTTTGGCAGCTGCTTCTGCTGCAGTCTTGCCAGTGTACCACTTCTCCTCCTTCTGCGCGGGTTTGATCACCTTGTACGCTGGAATCCGGTGACCCCACCAAAGCTGACGTGAGATGCACCACTCCTGGATGTTCTCCAACCAGTTGTACCAAGTTTGATGGTGAAATTCTGGAAGGATCTTCAGATCTCCGTTTCGCACGGCCTTTACCTCGGATGTGATCCATTTTGGAACAAGACTTGTCATACTGCAATTGAACCTTTGGACATGATCAAGCTTCAAAAATGTGTTCATCTGTGTTCAGCAAGGTTTTATGATCAAAGAAAGTCTTGCCAACTTGTCAAGTTTACACTTTGATCTGCCAAGTTTTTGCAGTTCATCCACCATTGAGGTTTCAGGTAGGGCTCGATGATGTCTTTGGAGCGGGAGCAAAAGCCCAAGCGCATGGAGTGTGACTTCTTGTCAACCCACAGGCCCTTCCTCGGAAAAGCCATGGAAACAACGCACTACTGCACCATCACCGGCCTTTAAAATCCTTCAAACTCATCTCCTGGGGGTTCCACAAACAATCAGAATTCCCTTTTGGTCTTGAAATTTTGAGTATCTTTAGCAGTCTTTTACTACATTATATCTAAGATTATACGTATAATTATCTAGGTCAATTAGGTGTTTACCTCACCTGCAATCTTGTCACACAATTATGGGTCCCAGCTTCTTCTTGAGTGCCTCCTCCACTGTACTTCGCGCCTGGAAGCGATGCTGGCCCGCAAACTCTCCTCCCAGCTCATTGATACTGCCATCCTCTGAAAAGATGTTGATCTGCTGCAAGCCATGCCGTTGCCCGGTCTTAAAGTCATTATGGTCATGGGCCGGTGTGATCTTCACACAGCCAGTACCAAAATCTCTCTCCACGATGGTGTCTGCCACCACCACCATCTTGCGATCCGGAAAGAAGGGATGTACCAACTCTTTGCCGTGGAATGCCTTGTATCTCTCGTCATCCGGGTGAACAGCCACGGCAGTGTCACCAAGCATGGTTTCCAATCGCGTGGTAGCCACTGTCAGGGAATCCTTGCTTCCTTTGATCATGTACTTGAATTCGCACAGCACGCCAACCTCCACTTTGCCATCAAAGCCTGGAATGGTCACATAGGTTTTGCCAGGAATCTCCTCATAGTCCACTTCAAGATCCGACAGGGCAGTGCGCAAATAAGGGCACCAATTCACCAAGCGATTGTCTCGATAGATCAAACCCTGATCGTGGAATCGGATGAAGGCTTCCTCCACTGCACGGGCACAACGATCATCCATGGTGAATCTTTCATGTGTCCAGTCCACTGAAGCTGCGATGCGCTGCAACTGCTTCTTGATGTGGCCTGCGTTCATCTCCTTCCAGGCCCATACGTGTTTCAAGAACTCTTCTCGGCCCAAGTCATGACGAGTCAACTTCTGTTCTTTCAGAAGGCGACGCTCCACGATACTCTGAGTTGCAATGCCCGCATGGTCAACACCTGGCACCCAAAGAGTGGCATTTCCGCACATGCGGTGCCACCGTGTGAGGGCATCCTCAATGGCACCAGTCAAGGTATGACCCAAGTGCAACTTGCCAGTCACGTTCGGCGGAGGAATTACCATCACGAACCTCTTTGATTCGCAACTGCCCTGTGCTGCTTTGGCATCTGGCGTGAAGAAGCCTCTCTTCTCCCACCATGCATCCCATGCAGACTCTACAGCCTTGGGATTGTAGGCGGCTGCCATGACACGGGTCATGTCTTTCTTCTCTCCATGTGGTGTTTCCTGTATCTCTTCTTCTACAACTTTGGTCTTGGCTTTTTCTTTCTTCTCCTTGCCCTTTCCAGGCTCACCCCAGGTGGGCTTCTCCTTCGCAACCTTTTCCTTCTTCGGTTCCTTTTCCTTCTTCGGTGCTGCAGGTGATGCAGCCAGGGCTGCCGGGGCACCTGCCGGGGCCAGACCTCCGGCTCTGCGGGTTAGGCCGCTGCAGAGTTCATCCACTTCAAGCGCCATCCGCCAGCCGATGCCAATGCGGCCGCCCACGCGCCGTGGGAGCCGGCACCACGTGGCTGACAACAGTGCCCGGCGACACCACAAAATCCCCTCGAACCCGAAGTTTCTGCACCAAGCTCAATAAAATATGATAAAATGCCACTCAAACAAGAAGCTTCTGCGTGCAATGCAAGGAGAGATTTAGATGATTTAGAATCGAATTCTGAATGAATGTTTCACAAGAAATAGTGTGAAGGTAAACTCACACATGCTCACCCAGAATCTGATTGTTTGACATCATAGTAGTTTGGTGTCTTGTTAAAATGACCACGGCTCCAGCAATCTCCAAAGATCTCCAAGCGCCCGACCCATGTTTGTTCACACACCTGAAGTTTGATGCGAATGTGTCGGTGTGACTACAATATACTACAATCATATAAATTATTGACGTCAAATGAAAGATATTTGGCTTTCCTGGGATACGGGATTATAAGGGAATCCAGAACACATTGAGCATGGCATGATGGAATTTGGAGGCAACGAGCCATCCTTTCAGTTCTTGTCCAATCTATCGAGCAAAGGCCAAACAATACCCAAATACCAACCTGGCTTTGACTGTACCCCTCATGGCTGCAGGTGCACAACTCAAAGGTAGGAAGCCAAGTTCATAGAATTCTTTTGATGCCATCAGTCTGACAGTTCCAAACACAACCGTTTTAGTGGATCAACATGACCTAGGCTAAGTCCAAGGACGGTTATCAATTGCGAGACCTTGGCATCCCAGCGAAAGAGAAGCGAGGAAAGCGTGGGGGCGGATGCGACAAAAACGCAAGTTAGTGTTAGGCTGTGAACAAAATGCAGCGGCAAAAAGCATAGCCAACTAGAGTATGTCATGTAATTCTATGTAATTAAACATGGCATGGCAATCATGAGAACATGTTCAGGACCTAGACAGCGCTGTCTTTGGCAATTCAATCAGTCCTTTCAGAAGTCTAAGGTACAGTACTGTATGCTTTAGGAACAATCGATGTTCGCAGAAAGCGAAAAAAACAACGCGTTTAGACTGGACCTCCAGCTTTTTTTCGATTCGTTGCATCAGCGGCTCAAATGCCTGTTTCGAACCTCAGGAGGGGCAACTTCAAACTCAACAGCTTAAGCTGCAAATCTTAGGTTGCCAAATCTAGACGAATAATCTCACATCAGCTGTGACATCAAACTTTCACTTGCACATCAGCTTTTTCTCGACTGCCCTGCATGGGTATGTGTCATGTAAAAAGGCCCTTCGCGGTGCAGCCAACGATGGCATCGTGTAAGGGGCAAGTTACACACAAAACTGATGGAAGATCATTTGCAACGACAACTTGTGCTGCAACACTGGCTACCAAAAACACAATTTTATCGACCAAAATCATGTGATTATATCAATGTCATCGGTCAAGTGAGTTTGCTTTAAATCAATCGATCAATCAATCAACAACAAAGTTTAAAAACTTGGTTGGCTCTATGATCTTCATGACGGAGAATGGGTGCGTCATCGCAATTTTTGCGGTGCCAACAACATCTGACTCACGGGTGTCATCGGGTGTCACTTTTTTGTTGTGTGTACTCGAGCCACACTCGAGGCGCTGCTTAGACCAAGGTCTTGTTGATGAGTTCATTCATGAAGTCATCTGGTTTCTGCTTCTGGTTGTTCGCCAGAGGCTCGCCACAAGACTCAAACCAGGTCACGGCATGCTTGCGGTCGCCCTTGAAGGTGTTGCGGCCATGGAGAACGCGGTAGTTGTCCAGCAGGACCACGTCACCCTCCTTGAGGGTGACTGTGAGATGGCCCCCAAGAAAGGGACATGTTTTAACACACCAAACATATCCAAACATGTGCCAAAACGAGAAGTTAAAGTAACCAAATATCTTTGCAAAACAGTTTCCTATAGTTTATGGGGACCGAAAGGGGTTAGTATACATTACATAACCATACATACATAACCACACATAACCATGTTTGACATTCTGTCCTTCATGGCCATGACTTGGATGTTCTTCTCGCAAACCTCGTTGATGTGTCGGACGTCGTCATAAGGGATGGCCGACAGGTCTCCGCTGTAGACCTCAGAACATCTCCGTTTTTCCACGTGTTTCCCATTGACACAATTTTGAGACCTCAAAACATGGTGGAAAAATCATGAAAAATATGGGGAACATGACTTGCTTGCGACTTGAAGCATCCAAATGGCCCAAACATGACTCCCAACCTACAGATGTGTTTGCCAGGGAACTTGCAAAGAGTAAAGACATCGACAATATGCAACAATGATCAACAATGACTTGCAGTCAAGCTACGTCCGTCATACCAACCTCTGGCACAGTGCACGGACGCCTGTCCCGCAGGTAGCGGCTGTGGTTGTGCAAGTTGCAGAACCAAACTGGCTGGCCTCAAGGCTCCCACACGTTGGGATTTCAATGTCAGCAAAGCCCCAGAAGTCGGCAGTGAAAAACCAACAATGAAAGGATACTAAATGTGTAAAAGGCAAATATCAGGAACATGTATGATTTTACATATATCAGGAACATGTATGATTTTAGATATTATGTTTTTCATTCTTTTCCTCAGCTTAGCGCCACCTTGCCTGTCACAGGGTGCTTGTTGATTGGCGACTGTGCATGCTCAATGGCTTGCAGGCGATAGGGATTGGACTGGTCGGCACCGTAAACCATCTCCAAATCCATGTCGAACTTGGGTGCCACGACCTTGAAGATCAAGTCTTGGAAGAAGTCCGAGGCGGATTCCCTCATGCCGTCGGGCAAAGATCCCAAGAAGTTGAGATCCAAGTTGCTCACGGAGATACGGACCTTGTTGGTGTAGATCCTCTCCAAAACAGCCGGGTCCATGTCCTCCAAGATCTTGGCTCCATCGGCAATCAAAAATTCACCGCCACCTTCAGAGGCCTGCTTGAAGCACACGAAAGCTCCATAGGTCGCGGTCTTCACAAAGGTGGATTCGTTGTGGAGCCCCACAAAGTGCCCTGCCAGGGATGGCTTGTTCACGGCCTCGTAGACGGCATGTTTCTTCTCCTCCATGGCCCGGAGACCGGAGGTGTGGATGGGATCCAGGCAAGGGTTCAACTGCAAGGCCTCATAGAACTCCCTGAAACCATCTGGCTGCTTGGTGGTTTCAAAGTTGCGGAACCAAATGGCACCATGATCCTGCAACTGGGCCATGATCTTGTCCTTCTGGGCTGCAACCCATTGTTTCTCCGTGCCCTTCTTCAGTTCATCTCCCAACTCGGCCGCATCAATGATCAAAGGTGCTGTCTGCTTCACTGGAGGAAGCTTCTTGATGTCAATGTCCTCTGCATTCCAAATGGTGCCGGGGCAGTCAGGCAAGGCACCTGTGAGATCCTCCGTCTTGCGCTCCGCCACTGCAGTGCTGGGCGGCGCTTGCTGGCGAACCACTTTGGCCGTACGGCTGGTGCGTTGCTTTCGGGCGCTGGTGGCAACGGCAGCCAGGGTGGCTGTGCCCAACGCAGCAGTACCGAAGCTGACCCCAGACGCGGTGGATTGGGAAGTCCCACGGAAAGCTGGGGCGGCTCCAGCTGGGGAGGGAGCACTGCGACTCAACGCAGGGCCAACAAAGGCGGTGGCAGCGGCTCCAGCCACCAGTCCGGCCACACCCACTCGGCTAAAAGAGTCGGAGCTCATTGCTACAACTTTGCAAAAGCTGCCCCTATTAAAATGAATCAAGAATGCTGCGGCAATTCACCATGTAAAAACACAGCAAAACTGCAAATGTCAACTCAGCGATTGGCAGATCACAAACTGATGCGCATGTGTGGCTGAATGATGGGCATCCCAATCTCTCAAACTGATCCCACGAAGCGCCGCATTGCGCATCTTCGAGGTTCTGACCAAGCCATGTCGCCAGCAGCAGGATTTTGCTGAGATAGGCTGCAATCTCCTGGACACCCAAGTCACAAGATGTCACAAGCTTGAACCACACTGGAGTTGCTGTAGATGTTCACCCAGATTCTTACTCAGTGACGGTTCAGTTCAGGCAAACTCTTCAGAAGAGTATTTTTTGCTCACAGCAGTCAGCAATTTTCTCCGAACTGCAGCAGCCGCCCCAGACATCAGTCAGGATATAATCAAAGAATCTGGATTGTGGACATGTTGATTTCCAGTTGTTTTGGTTGGTTTTCTCAGGATTTGACAATTTAGCAAGCTTGGAATTGAGCGGTTTCTGGGGCCGCTGAGAAGCATCTTGTTACAATGTGCCTATGTTTTTAAACACAGCACGCTACTGCAATCACGAAGCTCTTGAGGTTAGTTGTGTAGTGGAGGTGGTCGCTGCACAAACTCATAGACAAGGCTTTTGTATCCTTCAATGTGTGCAATTTCAAATTTCAAGCTGGATCAACATTTCTCTGTAAAGCGTCAAGGACCATTCATGGACCAAGGCCCACGAAACAATTTGCTCTCAGACCGGCTCAGTCTTGTAGAAGGGCTTCGTCTGGCCACGTCTCAGCTCGCTGTGGATGCAAACTTGTATACAATATATTCTATGTGGGTTCTGAAAAGGGAACACACCTTCATTTAAGTACTGTAAGCCTGTCAATTATCTGATCTCTCCCTCTCTCTTTCTCACTCCGCAGTGGACATGGGCGTGGTCTCAAATTTAAGCCCTGTATGGCTGTGGTGAGATGGATGGCTACAAACTTGCCTGCATTTCTGGCCATCGATGCACAAACTTCAGCAAAGCAACTTGATCATGGTGATCTTTGCCATGTGGTCCATGTCGACATTGTTGACTTTGTCAAAGAAGTCAACTGCTGCCTTCCTGCGAGCCGTTGTGCTGTTTTCCGCCTACAAATGCACTTCGGATACAGTACAGGGACTCTGTAACCGAACCATGCCAAAAAAACTGTGCAATCGGTTTTGACTCAGCGCCATCCAAAGGTCCATGCCACATCCAGATGCATTTCAAGGCAAAATCCGAGTCCTGCTAGTCCTGGGTTCCCAGGGTTCGGCACTCATCAAGATGCCCCGTGGAAGTCGAGGTGCGAAGACGCCCTGACATGCCAGCTGGCCCATGGCCTTGCGGCCCTTGACCAAGCGCAGCTCGCTTCCCTCCTTTACACCACGGCGTGGTGTGTTTTTGGTGTAGCAGTGCTACAAGAAAAGAGAAGAGATACTCACTGCGTCTCACTGCAAGCTACAGTATCTATTCAAGTAGCTTCAACTTGAGATATCTGCACACACCAGTTCTGCTGCAAAACCGGGTATCCTGTTGCCTTCCAGTTTTTCTAGAGTGACATCGGCTCCTGCACACCCTGATCTTGCAAAGGAAGATCGAGGCTCAGGGCTTTACCATTCAGCAAGAAATGCCCTTCACGAAGCCCACCCTCCTGGTAGCTGGTGTCTGTATGACATCAATTGCTGCAATCAACTGCATCACCCATGCATTACCACCTTTCAATACTTTCAATCTCCATAGCTTCACCATCCAACGGTTGAGCTCAAGGTTTCCCACCTGCGCAGGTCCCAGGCTGGAAGCTGCTCGAGGCCAAAACAGCCCAGCATCAAGCAGCAGCTTCAGCACTGCTTCCGCAGGTTCTGCCAAGCTCAAACTCACCTGGCGCCACTGAAGAATTTCTCTCAGCAAATGATCTGAATCCCTACAATCCATGAAACTCTGCATCACTATTGCCACTGTCTTGACTATCTTGAATTGAACAAGCATCAAGACAACTTCCAATGACCAATCCAAGAACCACAACCCTCCAACCTCGAGTTTTTCCACAGCTCGACCATTTGATCGCAGGGCAGTGGGCATCAGCCGCACCCCCAATCGCACGTGGCGGATCTCTGCCAGGGCTTTCGCGTTGCGCAGCGGCGCCACCGATGCCCGCAGCGGCCAGGGCCGCGGCTTCGGTGCCTCCGGAGCCTCCGGAGCCGCCGGGGATGGCGGCGCCGCACCGAGGGATGCCTCGGCTGGCATCTCCTGTGGCTCCGACAGTGGCATAGGAACCAGGCATGGCTCATGGGTGCAAACATGATCACACACATGTGTGTCACATTTGTGTCAAACATGTTTTGAATATGTAGGGCATTTGTTTACGGTGCTTGATGAGTCTGTCTGTACTGCAACATGCAAATGTTTTGTGGGCAAAGGAACGCGCCCGACCGAATAACATATGGCCTGGAAGGCCTCGCATGGCATCTTTGCAGGCTCATCTGTAGGCTGCGGCAAATCTTTCGCCTACAGTCCATTGCGTCGTAGTACAGGAACGCAGCTGCAAAATAGCTATGGAAACTTGGATTCCTGGAAACTTCCCTTTACCAATCGGAATCCAATAGGAATCCTATTGGCTGTGCAAAACTGTGAACACCTCCCAAAAACCAAGCGAAACTCCGGCGGCGGCCTGCAATTGTTCGCGAAGCCTTTCATTCTCAAGGACCAGCGCATCCAAACGTTTCTGCTGGTCGCCAACAACAGCGTGCATCTGCCGCAGTTCATCTTCCAATTGCTTGTCCACCTCAAACGAGGGAAAAGCCAAAATAAACCAAACACATATCATCACATATCCAGGTCGATCGAAGTGAAAGAATTGCGAAATGTGGAAACATGTGGAAAAATGTGGAGAAATGTGGAAACATGTGGAGAAATGTGGAGGGGTGTGGGGGGGTGTGGGGGGGGAAAACGCGGAAAAACATGGAAACACGCGGAAAAACACGGAAAAACTCGGAAAAGCTACGAAAGACCTAGAAGTGAAACTCTTAAGTGTAGGACTGTAGGCATTCTCTGTCGCCCAATGCTGGCCTCTGCCATTCGAACCTTGCGCTCATCTTCCTTCAGAAATTCATGGACGTCAATCTTTGCGCGATCCAAAGCCGAGAACAAACGCGACTGCAGGGTTTTCAGCTCAAAATTCTCACCTCGGCGAAAACTGCGCACTTTGACCACATTCACTCTTCTGTTTCTTCCCTTTCAGTCAACAATCAAAAGACTTAAAGAGTCAGCAAAATTATCCAAACTCAGTACGAGTACAACACCTCCACACCTTAGCCATCTTCATCCTACTAGTACCTCCCATTCAGATCCATTCAGTGCCTTTTCAAGAATCTTTCACAAGTCATCTTTCCAAATCTTTCCAGATCTTCTCAGTTCAAACCAAGGTGCTGAGCAATTCAGTGCAGCTTTGTTCCCTCTGCTGCAGCTGTGCCAAGAGCTTTCGCCTTTCTCGCAGCAGCTCCCCACTGAGTTTGCGTAACTCAGAGGCCTCACCGGTGGAAAAAGCAATGGGTTCCGACGGGTTCTGGTCGATTCCTGCGATCCTGCACCCTTTGGACTTGAAGTGTCCATACTGCAAGTACAAAGGGACTATGATAAATATGATGATTATGATAAATGATGACCCATGGTTTGACATGTGCTTGGATCATGCCAATGCCATGAAACACTCCAAAACAGGAGAAAAACGGCGCAACTTTGCAAAAATTAGCAGAAGGAGCACGCATGGAGACATGGACATTTCATGACATTTCCATCCCTTTGACACTGATGTTCATTTCTAGAAAATCATGCGAACCAATCTGAGCCTCGAAGTGTTCAGTTTCCACTTCCGGATCTATAGACCGCAGGACGCGATGAATTGACATGGTGACAAAAGCTGTTGATGTGATGTGTTTGAACTCTTCGGCAACAACAACCTGGATGGCAAGATTCTCAAGGACTGATGCTGCAACTCTTTCAACCGAGGGCCCTGATGCTTGTTGCTTGATCCAGCTGCTAAGTTGAAGTTTGAGCTGGATATCTGCAGTATCTTATGGTATTTGCAAGTATTTGTGTATTTGTCGGATCCCATGTGAAACGATCTCTGCAGCCAAAATGGAATGGGCACCGGCGAGCGATGGACAAGCTTTTGAAAAATCAAGGCTATGCAGCTTGTATGTAGCTTGTCCCTGCTTGTCTCATGCGCGACTGAATTGATCAGAATCGGAGGTCTCAAAGACTCAACGATGCAATGCTTGCAGATCATTGCTAATTCACTTCTGGAACACATCAACCATGAAGGACAAAGTGCACATGCATTATCTTGTCTGACCACAGGACCCCAGCACAACCTTTCTCACTTCATGATGCACATATCTTAGTCATATCTTCTAATTGCAGTGAATCTCTGATGAACATTCACAAAAGTGGGTAGTCTATTCCATCTACTGGTTATATCATCATTTTCCCTATAAAAATGGCAATGAACTGGGGGTATACCACTGTCTACCCTTTTGTCCAGACAGACCCAGATATAGTTGGCTTTATAATCTTAATATATCCCAATGTATCCCGTTTCATTCTGACTTCTCACTATACTATACTATAATAAAATATATTGTATTATCATAGTTAATATACATATAATATCGCATAATTACATCATATTACATCATATTACATCATATTACATCATATTACATCATATTACATCATATTACATCATATTACATCATATTACATCATATTACATCATATTACATCATA
>Ga0126342_10001158_pt1 | contig 35418 bp, 25 predicted proteins | sample Cyp1metagenome_FD_92528 | JGI IMG/M metagenome (GOLD analysis project Ga0126342, IMG submission 92528) | Coral microbial communities from Lord Howe Island, Old Settlement Bay, Australia - Cyphastrea 1 metagenome | ecosystem: Host-associated > Invertebrates > Cnidaria > Coral ...
CAACATAGCCCCAAGATGGGGCACCATAGCCCCAAGATGGGCCAACATAGCCCCAAGATGGGCCAACATAGCCCCAAGATGGGCCCACATTGCCCTCAAGATAAACATAGCCCCAAGATGGGCCAACATGGCCCCAAGATAGGCCGCCGACCATCAAAATATCCTGCGTTTTACAGTGATTTTTTTCCTGTTCCAATTTTTCGGATCTTTTGGCTCAACATGGGCCAACATGAGGCCACCATAGCCACAAGATGGGCCAACATAGTTGGGCCCCTGGCCGGCTGTCGCGCGTAAGCGCTTAAATACATTGTTGAATTTAAGGAATTCGTAAGGAAATTAATCTAAGGATTTTTGTTCTTGGACCTCCTTTTTTCCTTTTTCATCAATTGGGTCTAAGAAAAAGCTTTCCACAATAGGGTACCATCCCACTCATCGGTATTCTACATTAAGATATTAAGGCACTATGTGTTAAACATGTTTATTCATCACCATCAAACCCTACTGCCAGTTACAAGTTGGTTTGTAAACCCCATAAACAAAACCCTTGACAATATGTACATTATGTTTGTGCCGTGAAAACTAGTTACCAGTACTGTGGTCACCCAATGATCAACCACTCCCCAATTCCAATGGATCAATGGACGATCATCATGTTCATCATGTTTCCCATTATGACTATATGGTGGTATACCCAATTTTGTAGACTATCATCTTAATTACTAGGTTGGTTAGATACATGTTGTAGCCCATGATATCTCGTGTAACCATAGTTTATCATATAGTTAACCAGTTAAACCCATTATAACCATAGTCAACCATAGTAAATTCCATTTAAGTGACTATAGTTGTTCATAAACCACCAGGTTTGGATGAGCATCGCGCCATGGACAAGCGCGGTCTCGAGACCTACACACGGCTGGAGTCGCAGTGGAAAGGCGCCTTGAAATGTCCGGACCGGAGGTGGGTAGGCTCCGGAGCAACCCACAACGATTTGGAAGATTTTGGTGATTCAACCGATTTGACCAACAAAATTTCGTGTTCTTTGGGTGGAGCTTGACTTATTCAACCAAGAAATACAGTATAGGAATATGTTGCGGAATTTTTTGATTTAACCGATTTAACCTACAGGATATGGGGATATAATTCTCCCGAACAATGAGGATTTCAGGGATGATTTCAGCAGAAAAAATAGACGGATATATGAGGCATAAATCTGACTGATATAGCCACTTTTCAGACATTGGCAGAATTTGGTAAATTGCTATGGTTTCATTACAGTATGGGATTTCTTCATCGTATCCGCCCTGTTGAAACACTGACTGTGTTTTCCTTTGAAGCTGGGCTGATAACAGACCGTTTCCCCAAGAGGGATCCCTACGCATGGGACCCCCAAATGAATAGAGAGAGACAGAGGGGAGAAAAATACATCATTTTCAAAGGTTGCATTCAATATGGGAGGAAGGGATAATTATTTCTGATTTTCAGACTCATCCGAAGACATGGGAGGAGGATCCCTGCACTTTCATGTTTTCAGGACGTATGAAACTGTAAATGGGGACGAAGGTCGTGCTTTTGGGGTCTCATTTTCAGATTCCACGGGTTTATCCGACCATCCATCCATGAATCCATGGGTTTTGTGTGTATATGGGGCTTCGGTGCTGAGGTGAAGTGCTCTTCACACTACAAGATGTGCGCAAAGGAGACGCAAAACTCGCGTTGTGGTGTAGCATCTAGTGGCACTGGCTGCTTAGTGATTGTGGCATCGATTTGGCCATCCGGTGCAGGACAGGAGTGGCTTCAAGGTCTTTTTGCCCAACATGACCGCGCAGGGCATACTGAGAGGCAAGCCTTATTGGAGGCACCCAGGGCTAGCGGCTGCACAGCCGCAGACGTATTAAGTGAATAGTGATACACCCTGAAATTCAAATGGATTCAAATGGGAACTTCACCACTGAAGGAAAAAAAACATGGTGAACTTTTTGTGTTGTTGCCAGGTTCGCTTTTCATTGAGTAAACCTTTGGGAGCCAAAAAACAATGTATTCCCAACAAGTCCATGCCATCACCTGCATCACGGGATGAGACAGGGCTTGGAACCATGGTATGTCAATTCTTGTTGATTATGAGTGAGTTGAGCTGTTTAGCTACATCTTCACCCCTTTGTTTTCCTGTTGTTTGTGAAATCACCACTTTTTGCACTTTTTGCTGTGCTCCAAGCTCAAAGTGAGCACTTCAAAGTATTTGAAGAAACCATTGCAGAGTGTGATAGGCTCAGGGGGTTATGCTACCCAATTTATTCGGGACTATGTTAGCCATCTAGCCATTGTTTCTTTTTTTGCCGGGATATCAATTTATGATTTGTGTTGGTATCAATATACTTATATCATTAAATGCCATGACCCAGATGTGCGAGGGACTCGGCTGGTGGCGCTGGAGAGATAGAGGAATCCCATACCGGTCCTAACAAATGTTCATCCTTGTAGCGGGCCAGTGTTTGTATACTATACCTGGTTTGTTGGCGGTATTACCCATAATGTTAGAAACCCATCGCCAATATGACCTGAAATAGCTCAGGTCAGATTGAAACCATCACGAAATTGGTGGTTTATGGCATTGACAATTGGATTTACCACCTTGACACGTTTTACTTACCAACGGGGGATAGATCCCAGTATATCTCATATTTAAACGCCGCTGAATGACATCCCATTCTATCCCATTAAACTGATTGCTTACACCAGGTCAATACCTCATTCCCATTTGATAATCAAGCATGGCAATGGAAAATCACCAATGTATAGATGATGTTCCTATTAAACCCTCAATTGGAGCTGTGGGGTTTGCCGGCGATGTTTGATTATGGCATTGAATTACCACATGATGCCATAGTTGCATCTTTATATCTACATATAAAGATATATATGTATAATTATAAAAAATATATATATATATATATAATAATATAATTCGGTCGAATAACAGTTGTTGCATATACCAGCTCGGCACTGACTGTCTAACCCAGTTTATTCCATTATATCAAATGATATCACATCATATCCCATCATATGTACCGTTAAATCATTATGATTTTGCGCTCAACAACATTAACATCATTAATTATAGGTCTTAGCACCATTAAATCACCCATTAAATCACCCATTAAATCATATTAAATCCCATCAATCCCCATCATATGTTCCATTAAATCACCATTAAATCATCTTAACACCATTAAATCACCATTAAATCAACATTATTTACCATTAAACCACCATTAAATCACCATTAAACCACCATTAGATCACCATTAAATCACCATTCAATCTCCCACTGTTCCCAGGTGATCCTGGAGATCATTTCCTCCATCCGTCGTCAACGGCAGAGCCAGCGCTTGGAGCGTCTGGAACGGCAGCGCGAGTCGTCCATTGAGCTGGGCTTGTTCGATGGCTCCTTAGGGGCACGGGTCAGCGGCCAGAGCCTGGCCGCAGATGTGGGATGATGATGTGGGATATGGATATAATATATATATATATGTATGTATATATAACTATGTATATAAATACATATATATATATGTTTGATATATATGTTTGATATATAATGATAGGCAATGATCATTAAACTATCTCAACTAATGTCAACTGATGTTAACAAATGTTAATTGATGATAGGTATTGGGATGATCATTAAACTATCTTAACTATACTACAGCTAATCTTAGCTATACTTAATGGACGTTAGCAAATAAGTTCATCGATGTTCATTTCAGTTTTGTTGAATCCATTTGAATCCTGAAACATGGTCATTTAATCGGATATGATGGGATGTATAATGGGATATGACGGAAGATGGTTGGTAGGTTTACTGGTATAGGTTATATGGTGTTATTTTGTTTAGGTATAATACTGGGATATGTGATGGAATATTGATATGAATGAATAAATGATTTTTAACAAATAGCAGACAAGATCCATTTCAATTCAAATATCTTGATGGTTTGTTGGAAAAATGTAATGACTAATGGCATATGACGGTGACTTTCTCCAAAGGGAATGAAGTTACCCTCTGGGAATCAAACGTGGCTAGCTGGAAAATCCATTATGAAAATCATCGAACTAAATATGGGGGATTTTCCAGCACACCGTGTTCGATTACCGGAGGGTATCCAAGTTGACCAACGTTGGAGTTGTTTTTTTGATATGGGGATACAACGGAGATAGGATTTTTGTTCGTGGGAGATATCGAAATTTCCTGAGCTCTTCGATACCCTAGTTTGGCTAGGTGTATCAGTTACACATGAACCATGTTCTGATGATATTATGGGAGATAATGAAGAAATACGGCTACAATTAACAACGACCATTAAACATAATCAGTTAGATCCTCTAGCCATACGAAATTGGGGTTCGAAGATGCGGACACAACGGGGTGGACCGATGGAGCTGTGATGGGAATATCATGAGCTCACCCAGTTAGTCAGTGGCGCCTCCCAAGCAGCTGGAAAACTGTGCTGAAGTGAGTTTCCCTGGAACAATGACCACTAGAAACATTGATCATGGGCTTGCGAACGATGAAAACTGGAAATAGCCTCCGGAAAGTTAATATAGCAATGAACAATTGCCCATTTAGGTCGATGATGTCCCTATCAAACATGGTGATTTTCCATATTTTGCGTAGCTATGTTGAGGTACCAAAGAGTATATACGTATAGAGGCCCGAGTGGGGATGCAAGTTCCAGTCACCAGTCGCCCCAGGATGCGACTCTTTGTGTGCCACTTCTGTTGCATCTCGTGTATGGCTGCCATTTGTGCTCTGTCTGACAGCTGTTAATGTTTGGTTGGCCCTTTTTTTGCCAATGGGAAGAGAATTACCGGATTCCGTGTTGAGGTATAGAATGACTGTAGTTGTATATGCTGCATTTGCTGATATATGCTACAGTATCTTGAGTTGAATAGAAATGTTCGGGGCGACTCGACGAGCCATTCCAAGGCAACTTCGTCCGGCGCTTTCCACACATCCAAATTCACATTGACTACGATGATGTTTGGAAGACGCGTCTTCTGGACATCTAGTCCTGGTGTAGGTTGTGGCGTGTTTGTCAAAAGAGGGGCCTTAGCTGTTTGCACGTGATGCTGATGATGCTGTTGTTTTGATGACTACAAGATGGTAGCCGCTATGCCAAACACGGCGGCATCTATGTTAACTCATTATAGGCCCTGCCTAACATTGGCTTAGAAATGCTTGGAAGATGAGTTTCCACTAAGAACTGGGCATTTCCAGGGTCTATGTTGATTTAGTGGATGTTATTCATAATTAAATGATTTTTGCTAACCAATATGCTGGAGGATGTTTCATTTGCCAGGCTAGATGGCTATAGAGGCATAGAGGTGTTTTTGAGGACACGTTGGGTGGGCCACGGATACGCATGATGTCGCATACCTTTCCCACGGGGTGTATCAAGGTGTATCCCTAGTTTTTTGAACAAGCCAAGAATAGGTTTTGTTTCTCCCGTTGCAGCCGACCAACCCTCTCGGCTCAACCACGTTCCATTCTTGTGACCGCTGGGACCGCACTGGGACCGCACTGGGACCGCACTGTTCCGCGGTGGTTTGATGAGTAAAGGGACGCTTGGTGGCTCAAACTCTTATGGTTTTGTGTATTTTTTTTGTTTTTCCGACTTGTGTTTTGAAACGTATAGTCTGTATAGTTTTTGCTGTTCCTTGGGACGGTGCCATCCACTGGCGATGGCTTTTGTGTTAGTAACCCAATAGCAAAACATGTATCATCCAAATTGATCAATGAAACATTATGAAACTATTGTGTTACTTGCACAAAAACCATGGGTAATGCATGTTTTACATTATTTTCCTGTATCCTAAATGTCTGCGACATGACTCGGGATATTTTGAACTCCCCAGATCGCAGGATTCTGGGCTTCGCTGTTCTCCTGCGTGCAGCTGCAGTGGCTAGGTCCTAAGGTTGCTGTGTTTGAAAACGGGATCTACCCCAATGTAAAACATGTTTTTTGTTTGAAAGTTTATATCAGACTGATCAGGAAAAATGATGGAAGACATGATAAAACAGTTCATACGTATCGGGAAAAATCATGGTTGACTGCATTGAAGGATGATCTCAAAGGGAGCGGGGGAGATTCCAATCCGTGGTCGCGCCTTGTCCATCCTATTATTATTTTTTAATACACATATATTAGATTATATGAGATTATAAAACTCCTGAAACGATAGAAAAAACAAATCCTACTAAAAGGGTGGTAAATTACTGTTCTATGTTTTGGTTTCTATATAATATATTTGGATGGATTATGATGACCTCATTGTGACGTCACTGGAATGATGACTATAGTAATGAAAATTTTACCCACATGGCATTATTTCGGCTACTCACGCCAGTTTCAGGTTTGCAAATTGATTATTATAGTTATGATTCGGCCAGTTTTAACACACACACATTCCAATCATATTCTCATGTATTGGTTACATCCCATTATATCCCCCTATATTCCCCATATAATTCAGCCAGGAATCCATAAATCCCAGCAGAATCCAACTATATAATTTGTTGTTGAGCTACTGTTCTATATTATATATATATATAGAGAGATATGGGCTCTGTGATGATAATGGTAATCAGACGGTACTCCATTGTATGATATATCATTACTTTGTCCTACTGAATTACTATTCAGAATGATTGTTATATGGTTGATGGTTTGGAACCATTTTTCCATATATTGGGAATAGGAACCCCAACTGACTTTCATATTTTTCAGAGGGGTTGAAACCACCAACTATAGTTATATATATATACACACGTCCATTACCAACATAGTGTAATGTATTGTTAATCGATTACTACAACGCTATAAATCTATCAATCTCCAGCCCTGTGGTAAGGACCTGCCGCATGACCTGCTGGACATGATGGCACCGGAAGGCGACGCGGAGGATGCTGGCCTGCTGCAGCACAAGGCGCACGCCAAGGTCAATGTGAGCAGCCCGGTGTCCAAGACGAATCCCATGAAGATCCTTGGAGTTGCCTGCGAAAATCCATGAACACCATCAAAAAATGCTGATTTTTATGGAGCTGTGTAAATGGGAAAAATTATCATCTATATAGACTATAGGTTGATGATAAATGGACGTGTTAATGGGAAAATCATCTATTATAATACATGAATAGAAATGGTGCATTTTCATGCATTTTCCATTGGATTTCTCCGACCATCACCCGCTGAATGAAGGGTGTATCAACCACCGCTACCTCGTTCCAGGGGCAATTGGCCGGCTGGCCCTTGATTGGAAAATCACCTGGCGATATCGTGAACCAAGGATCTACATGCACTACATGCCCTGGTTCCAAAGCAAAGATTTCAGTGGCTTTTGGGGCTACCATTGGAAGATGAAGACACAAGACCCTGAGCATTTTGTGCGAGGCTCCGAGGGCTCCCAACGGAGGCAGGTGGCCTCGCACTTCTATCCACTCATTGGAGCTTATGATTCTGGAGATCCCGACGTCTTGGAGTACCACCTGTTGTTGATGCTCTACGCCGGAATCGATGGTGTGCTGATTGACTGGTATGGTAGCCACAAGGTCCATGATTATGGTCCAAACCTGGAGAATTCAGAAGCGCTGATTAGCAAGATGGGGGCCATGGGTGGTTTGGAGAGTAATTTCAGCCAATTTCGTTTTTGCATCAGCAAATATCCCACGAAGTTGAGAATTCTTATCGTTGGAATATGGTTGGTGTATGTTATCATGCCTCGGGATAATGGGTCCAGTTGACGAATGACCTGAGGCATGAAGTTCGGCATTGTGTACGAAGAGTATGTCTGTGAAACTGTTGCCAAAGAGAAGAAGATGAGCCAGATTGAAGCAGCTCAGCAAGACATGTCCTACATGGAGAGCAGCTCAGCATCTTTCAGCCCTAGGTGTTTTCTAATAATTGCATTGGCATTTGGATGTATATATTATGTGTATTTGTGCGGTTTCATCTATGTTAGTTGACCTTATATGCATGAACTTCTCGCTCACAGAAGCTGGAAGCTGCACTCACTGCGACTCCATATCGACCAAATAGATTTGCCTGTTTCTTGGCAGAAAAGACAACCAGGCAAGTATTTCTCTTCACCGTTGTACATCAAAGTAAAGGAGGAGAAGCCGCTCCTGCTCACCTTTGGTCCACGTTTGTTTCAACATGAGAAGCAGTGGACCAACATTTTCAGCGTTCTAAAGAAGAAGATATCCTTCGCACCCCTCTGGGGAAGTCGCAAAGCTGTCGGATACAAGAATGCCGATGGCGAGTTGCTTTGCGGTGTCAATTCATGTCAATTCATGTCAATTCCATCATGAACATGGAAGTTGAGAACTTGGGGTCCACCAAATCTGCTCCACATCTGTTCAAAATCGAGCTGTCAATAGCTGTCATCCCCTGGGTTTTCTATGGTTTCACCATGTTTCACCATGTTTCACCATGTTTCACCCCATGACCTCTTGATTTTGCTGGCCTCCCTGGCCTCCCTGAGATGATACCAGGTTCTCCTGGGTGGACTTTGATGCCAAGTGCCCCAAGCTGGCAGACTTCTACCGGAAATCCTCAGATCCACTGATGATTGGTTCCGCCTGTCCCGGCTTCTACGACTTCTACGGTCTTCTGCTGATTTTCTATTGAGTGAGAAAGGTTGTCGACATGGTTTCCACAGACTTTTTGTGCCCCAGTATCATCCAAGATGTTTGAAGTTATGTTAGTTTCAGATGGGAAAACCAATGGTGGCGCAATAATTTCTTTCTAATTTAGTCTTGTTGTGAGGCCATTTTTGGGAAAGCCCCGATTGTTTGGGAATAATTGTCCAACCTTATCGGTTGCCCATGGTTGTCCGTTAAAAAATGACCAACAGCTAGGAGGAGGGTGGTGCACAGCAGGGGTTTCCACATTTGAAGCACCAGAATGGCGAAACGCTTCAGAAGAGCCTGGAATTGGCAAAAGAAAGTCAGTTGGAAACTTGGTATGCGCAATGGTACTGCTTGGAGATGTGATATGTACAATTATGTAGAATTATTGGGAATGATTCGCACATTGTAGGAAATAAATCCGCAATCAATAGGGATATGAAATTGGCATTTATCCAACAAAATATGGGGATGGTAGAGGATAATTTGGTAAACCCAATGATAAGCTTCCAGTTTCGCAGCTTTATAAAACATGTTTAACTGCTATACTCAATTTTCTCCCAATTTCTGGTGATATCAGGAATAGTTTATTATTGGCTTTACCACATTAGGAATTTGAGTGGCTTGTATATATTCAATAGGGAGGCACAGCCCAAGAAAGCGAGCTATTCCCTAATTATAGACTACTTTAGTATACTTTATTTGTGTTTCGCTTTTTAATTTGCTCACGGACCTCGATCACAATGCTACTGGCCCGAATCCATGTATCGTTCTACCGAAATTTTTCAGACACGTTCAAGATTTTCATTTTTATCAATTGTGGTCCTGAATTGCTACTGCTACGTATTCAGATGCTTGCCAGCTGCTAGTGACTACTTTTGTTGCTGGTTCCAGTTTTTTACTAGTTTACATGAAATACGTAATGAACATTATTGTAGTTTTCAAAATTGGCTGAAGGGACAATTTGAAGGGACAATTTGCGGTACATCAATCCTTTTATTTGGGCGCCAATCAAGAATCCATACTACAGTTTCATCATGTTTCATCTAGATGGTTCCTTCACATTAATCAATAACCGTTACCAGTACATCTACACCATTAATTTAGAAGGCTACTAAATGTTTGACTTTTGATCAAATGATATATGTTCCGAAAGAACGACCTTTTTTTGCGGAACTGCGTTTTTGGACATTTCAAAAAATATGTAATTTTGCAACGACATTGCCGGACCAAACGGCGACGTTACCTGACCACATGGAGAGACATGTTTCACAACGGTGCGTTTTTGCAAAAATGATTTTTCTTTACAAGAACGACTGAAATTTAAGATCTTTTGGAGCAACGGCGGAAAAAAGTACCACATGGAAGATGTACATAGGTATGGAACATCCAACTTGAAAGCGGGTTATTTTCCGAACCAACCATGGAATTCCGTATCTTTTTGTTCGTTAGGGGGTCCCAGCCAGATGTCCCAGGAATATTTGCAGTTAGTCACCTGGAACGATTTCGGCGACTTGGAGATCATAAATGAGGATTTAATATGATTTAACCATGACATGATGCGTGCAAGCAATGGTCCAATCTGCTTGGTGGTGTCAAAGATGTTGAGATCTTTTTCATGAAGGGATGATTGGGGGGGATCTGTTGTTGAACCACCAGAAACATGTTGAAACCACAAAGATGATCTAATTTGGAGGTAGCAAGTAGCAATGGTTGTTTTTTGCAAGTCTCTGGCGGGAAACCGTTTTTTTTTTAACGAAACCATGGGCTGCCCTAGCTGGTGACGAACACCCGTTTCAGGTGAAGGAACCATGATCGAGCCGACCGTGGAATATAAATTTAAATTTCTTGATGCCTGGCAGCTTGAGATGTGTTTTTCCCCCCTTGGGCACTGCCAGGCAGAGTATAAGTTGATGTAAATGGAGGTTCCTAAGTCATGGGGTACCGCAATAGCTGGATGGTTTATAATCCAAAATCCTATTAGAATTGATGATTTGGGGGTACACCCAGTTTAGGAAACCTACAATTTGTTTCTCCACTCTGAAAAAGTTGCTTTCTACTGGCGGAGCACACTATGTAAGTTTACAGGCACTCTTCAAGTAACAATCGTAGAGTTTTAGGGCCCCCAACCCACAAACTTTCCTGAATCCTGGTAAGATTTCGTTCATCTCCTTGATTTTCCTGAGGAAATTGTTCAGAAATTCACTGGAGTGCCATATGGTGTAGCAGAGCTCGAGCTGGCCACTTGCTTAAAAGGGCACCTGCGCTCATGCAGTGCGGGAGCCCCTCTCGAACTGGCCTCGGCACTTTTGAAGTGATCAAATGAAGATGGTAACATACCGTGCTTGCAACTGCTGAAACAAGCACATGATGGAGGTATCATCTATGGTTTGAGTTTGTTGAGCTGCTGAGCTGTCCTTATGTCTATTTGTTTTATTCATGTTCATTCATCCCAACCAATAGATTTCATTGATTTCTTGATGCGAAACATCTACAGAAAGCGAACAGAAAGCGAAAGGAAACCATTTTGCTCATCAAATTAATGACTTTCCCTCGATTATTTCCCTTCAACCATGTCTAGGAAGATATATAATTTCTTATTAGTAATATGTTATAGGTTCCACATGAAAATGTATTCAACGGCCAGCATGGAGACTGCCGAAGCATGCCGAAACTCAAAACTCACAATCTATTTTTTGCGAAAGAACGCATATCATAGTCCATTGTTTTTTTTTTGGGGGGGGGCCTTATATTCAGAGAAACCTATAATTGTCCATTGTTTTGCTCAACAAGTGTTTGCATCGTTCATCATCGTCATCATCAACAGCATCATCATCATCATCATCATCCATAGTTTATCCACCATCATCATTCATCATCCATATTTCTGGGGTAGCCATTCTCATTCATCATCCTTTGCAGCCAGGTCTTCTTCTACTACCTCCAGCGGAAGGCCTCGCGCGCCGCGGGAACTGCGAAGGATGCGCGGCTGGATGCGGCTTTTAAGGCGCTGGCTACCTTAGAGGTGGAGAAGGCCAAGGCCTTGTTGGAGCAAAAGGGGAAGAAGTTCCCTGGATTGAAGATTGCTACACAAGGCTCTAACTATAGACATATTATATTTGCACTTTAATTTTAAATTATTACTTATTACTGAATATTACTGTTTGTGTTTGTTTAATAGTAGTTAAATATTACTCTTATTACATATGTATATAGACATACTTGACCACCAGGGATGGTGCACCATTGGGTTTACAATATTGTTGTCGGTAATTACCCAACATTGGACACTAGATGGTAGGATATGAATGGAACAGTATGGATTAATACGGGATGATAGTGGGTATTAGATGATTATTCCCATAGTAGATGATTGGTAATGTGGTACGATTACAATATTATAAAATTATATATATATAGTTTAACATGTCAGTGCCGTTAGTGCCGATTCTTCTATCCTTTTCTTCCCCACCTATCCGCTGGTAAACGGACAGTTCGCTATGGAAACCCGCCTTTTTGGATAGGTAAATGGTAATGCGGCAAGCTCAATCGACCATTCCATTAAGCCATTTGGGGGTCATTTGACTTCATCAAAAACTCGATTGGGGATGGTTTATTATTGAGTTTACCACAATATTGTTGACACTCAACATTGGCCACTACATGGATCTATACCTATTTATATATATATATATATATATGTGTGTGTGTTTTTCATGAGGATATCACTAACAGTAGTCATAGTGGAAATTAACCAGCTACCTTTGGCGCTTACAAGGCTATTTTGGGTTATGCAGCCGATCCAAGTCTCTGAATATCAAACATTGGCGATCTTGGTACTGAGCTGATAACATAGCTATTTTGGACTTGGATATTGATGAGGATATAATAAACTAACACGATTTGTTTTTCTCCGTTTTAGTGGGGGTTGACCGACTGTAGTGGACACATGTGGATGAAATTTAATCAAAATTGATCATAACAAATCTTAGATCATGTTAGGACACCAATGTATTTGGCAAACTACATGTTAGTTCCTTGGGTGTGATAGCGAATCATTGTCAACCAGAATGCATTTGGTAAAATTTGAATAGTGGTTGTTGTGTGTTTTAGTGGTTTGTTTGATGGTCTTCATCTAGCCGCTTCTAACCCGGTTATGGGAAGTTAATTAACATGCAAATTCTATGGGTTTAACCAATGGTCCATGGAATACTGTTATATGAGTTACATGCTAATTTCCCAAGGCATAGAAGTTCCCAAGTTATCATTCAAGTTATTGGTTGTTTCTACTGGGTAAAGAAACATGTTTTGCCGATTTGTTCATGCATGTTCATGCACCAGATTCTGCTACCACTCGCTGTGGCATCATGCTGTCAATGTTGCAAACCTGGATCAGGGGTTTCAGACTGAGGTAACGAGCAAGGACCGACGGTGTGCCGACTGCTGAATTTTGACTGCCGGTCTCTAAACTCACGGCAGACTGGCTCCTACTCAATGGTCTAATTGTTTCTAGATCATATACTTTGAATGGATTTGTTCAATTACGTGTATTGTTTTATCATTTCATTCATTTTGTATGAGCTGGTGGCAAGTTCCCAGAACTAGAGCGCCAAGTGGAGAAAAATGGCAGCTCAGGGGAGGCACAGTCCGGTTTGCAATGTGGATATTCTGCTGGATTCTTGCAAACCAGACGGGATTTAGCCCAAAAACAAGTTATAAAACACGCAAAAAGATATACAGCAAGAAGATCATTGGAGAATCATATGGGTTTGTCCGAAAAGAGAGGGACATTGAGGGTACATGAGGATACCATATATTCAATTCATAGCGATTTTCATCTTAAAGTGCTTACGGTTCTGCGACAAAAAAGGGCCGTGGCATTGGAACATGTGTAGTTCCTTTCTTCCTGGGATGAAACACCATCAGACTGGAGACCTGCAATGATCCCTACATTCCAATGATCTCCCTATTAGGCTAAAAATCATCATTTGGATGGTTGGTCTAATAGTCCCATCTCCCTGTGATATCTTCATATGTTCAATCCATGATTTTGTTCTGAGTGGCCAAAATTGGCCAAATTTTCGTCGTTTATATCTTTAAGTTACATTCATTTACTATATATTTTCAGGGTTCAAATCCTCATCTTGATCCCTACATCCTCATGTTTGTTGGCAAAAGGCTTATTTTTTTTGGATGAGGCATGGTAACTTTGAATTCTTGTGGCACATCTTCTTTTTGGCTGTTTGTTCGAAAATTCCCCTCGCCGATCTTCGCAGCGGTTTTTCCGTGGTGCTGCGCGCTTCCATTTTTCCTCTCGGGACACTGGCCGTGAGGAAGCTGGGACGACACGTGGAACGCCCCAAAACAAACCTCAATTCACAGAAAAATACGGGGGTTCCATAAATGGGATCCAATGGGGGTATCCATATACACACACACACATATATATATATATGTATATATATATATATATCATATATAATTGATCTTATTGGAATGGATAAGGGGTACCCCCATGGATTAGAAACCTCAATATATGACATGATGAGGTTCTGAAGCACTGAATCATGAAGCACAAGCCACCATCCACCACCGGGGTCTGTCCAAAAACATTACTGTATGTTTACCAACAATTTCGATGGCAACTTTAGCAGGTGAACATGATTTTTTCGACTGATAGATCTTGTGGTCTAATTGTTTGCCTGATGGGGCCAATCATGCACCAGTTGATAGGTGCTTTATCCCACTACTTATAGGATTCCTCCAGGATGGCGCTGTGGATGGCGACGCTGGCACTTGTTGGGGCGCTGGCAGAGGTCGATTCCAATGCGGCCTGGAAGCAAGTACATGCACACAATGAATAGACCATTCACTAGACTGTCTAGATTCAGCTCAAGGTTTAACAATGGATGAAGATGGGTGTATAATCAACCATGGTTTGCTGGACAAACCACCAATTAGTTTGATGATTTTCCTTAAAGGCAAACACCTCTATTTGGTTCGGTGATTTCCCAGCTAGCAACGTTTGATGACACCGGAGGGTAAGCCTAATTGTGGCTTATGGAAATACCACCTGATATTCCCATGATATTCATGCTTATATATGCTTATGGTTGAGCCTTATTAAGCCCATATTTTTGTGTCCCGTGTCCATGGCAGTTTTCTCATCCGACCCATGCCAGGTGACCTCGGGCCTGAAAGTACGAAGGAACCAGGCAGTGGTGACCATTCTCCACCTGAGTGACACGCATAGCCTCCACCGTTCCATGGCTGACCCTTGCCATGGAATGGTGGGATGGGTTTAGGTTGATAGCTGGGGAAGCCCTGATTTGGTGGCTTATAGCCTATGGATGCTTATATGTTTTTTTTGATGTTGTTTGGAGGAAGATGGACAAATCAGGCCATGGTGGGATGTTGAATGTTGATTCATGAAACAAAACTGCCAAGTCGATGCTTCATGGTCGTCAAACAGCCACTTGGCTGCGGACCTGATAGGATCAGATAGGTCCTTTGGCCAGTCATGGCCGGCCAGTCCATATCATCCCGTTCTGAACTAACTCATTTAAGTACATCTGGCATGCTGAGGCGGATTCCGATGAGGCCCTGCAGATGTTATCAGGATGATCCAGCAAGGATTTCACAAAAGATGCATATATATATATGTATATACAATGTACTCTTATAGATCTTGATATGGCTTAGTAAAAAATGACCACCCACCACCCGAAAGCCTCGTTTAGTACTCTTTTTCGCATGTTTTTCTGGGCGACTGTTTGGAGTCGCTGAGGACTTGCCGAGTGCCGACATCCTGATCCACTCCGGGGACGTGGCCAAAGTGGGCTCGGAGAGCGAGTTGGGGGACTTCAACCAGTGGCTGTGGAGCATCCAGCACAAGTTCCGCCACATCCTGGTGATCTCAGGATGGGCATGATCAAGATCCATCAAGTCCCGACAGCCATTGGTTTGATAGTTCAAAAATGTTCAAGATCAAGGTGCTAGGTGCCGTATCTCTTCGATTAGATTTTTTTGAATTGCCTCCAAAGTTCTAAGCAAATTGACCCAAGTAATTCCAACTCTTCCAGGTTTATTGTAGACATTTATCAGCCCAAAGTGGTGAAAACTTGCATTTCAGATGTATACTATTACTTTTGTTCACCAAACTTGTACTTTTTCTGTTACTTTCCTGTCTTTTCCTGTGGGAAGGAAACCACGATTATTGGGACACCAATTGGCGTTTGAATCGCGGAGAAGTGGCCGCGGCTGAAGCTCATCACCCAAACTACTTGCAGAGGAAGGTGAGGAAAATACCGTCGGACAATATACCATTATCTTTTGGGATGGGATGGAGGGAGATATAATATATATATATGGGGGTACCCCTACTTTACTACGGGGGGTTTATTAACGGCATGTGGACATTATATCTATATATAGTAACCACCAAAAAAGATGGAAAGGAAAAGTCCAACTAAAATAGTGATGAGTAGTGATGAACTATACTATACTTTCTTATCGCTTTGTGGTTTCAATAGCTAGAAAGGCTTCATAAGGGGATGAATCCCATGATTCATAGGGATTTCAAGGGAATCAACGATTGGGTAGTTATACTACGTGGCTTATTAATGCTTATTAGGGATTCATCAATATTACTCAAATTGTATAACCTGCAGTTAACAGGAACATATATAAGAATATTTTCTCACCAACCAGTTGAATGGGACGGGAAAACTCGTTTTTTCATGGCTCAGGTGACCAATGCACGGGTTCTCAACCACGAGCTGGTCACGGTGGCACGGCGTTGTTTGAGATATTTTTTTAGAATGGCGGAAGCCAAATCATCTAAACCAGGATGTTTTCTTCAATGATGTTTTCTCCAGAATTTCTTTATAAAACTTCGAAATTGTAATTCAATGTAATTCACATTTTGAGGCTGTATTTGTTGATTTGATTGACTCAATTTAGTGTATATCAGTAGTACAAACCTGAAAATGTAATATTACATTTTCGCTGCAACCCTGGCGTTGCGCCGCGTCTGACTTCAGGTGGCTATGAAGACACAGTTGATGTTATTACCCCCCATCAACATATTGTTCATAGGGGGTGGCGAATCTTGACTAATTTTGATCCTTCATGCAGATACAGTTGATGTTATTACCCCAATCAACTGGGAGAAGTGCATGGGTTTCAGTATGTTTCAGTCATGAAACGACCAGAACCAGAGGGGCAAAACGACCACAGATCCATGCAGCCAATAAACTGCACGGTACTGCAATCTGGAACAGGAAGGATGAAGGATGAGGGCATCTACAGTCTACCGGCGCCGTGTACTCATCTAAGCATAGCAGGCCGCAAGGCAAAAGCACGCAATGCAAGGCGCCATGCAGTCATCTAAGCATAGCGGATCATAGCATCGCTGGAAAGACAACAATGTGTTTCTCATTACCGCCATAGTCCTTAAATTATTACATATTGTATCATCTACATTATATAACTTACTATATATACATATATATATATTATCTAGTATAGACCTGTTGCTGGCCATATATTCATCCAGGTTGATGACATATGGCACAATATTCCACATGATTGGTCAAATTACCTATTACCATATGATACCTTATGACTGGGGGAAGCATTAACAATTCATTAACCAGCTACACACGTGCCATTCATAGCCAACCAACGTTCGTAGCGATACTCAGCTCCAGGAGCTCCAGGAAACCCAAGCGCTCCACCGCAGTATGGGATACCAATGCCATGAACCATTCCCTGAATTGGAAGTTTCCTATTCGGTTTACCAGATTGAACATCATTGAACTATTCCGGCAACTTGCTTGGAAGCCTAGAAGGACCTGTGAATGGTCTGTGGGTTATCCTATGCCCATTATCCTGATTTTGCTTGGATTGAAGCAACGGTGCTTGGGCTTGGAAGACCAATTCGTTCATACCCCAAGTTGCCAGGCCGACAGAAAATTGTGGAAAATCATGTGGTCATTGGGTCCTGCCATCGTTGCCTTCCATGACTGAACTCAAGTTTTCTTTGTGGAGTTTGTTGGCATTCCTATTTTGTATTGAACCCAACTCTCGTTCACTATAGTTGGGGTAGACTAAACCAAATCCCCAGCTTCAACTGACAGAACTGGAAAGTTTCATCATGGAGTAGCTCACCGCATCTCACCGCGTTCTTTCTTCCTCTGGCCAAGAAGGCACCTCTCATTGCTGCAGAGTCTCGCTACCAAGGGATTTATCATGTTCTATCAGCGCGTCGCATCCCATTTTTGGCAGTTGGCTTTCATTCGAATAATATTGCAAAATATTGCAAAAATCGTTGAGGATCGCCTGACATCGTTCTCTTTTGCCTTAATGTTGATTCGAATTGCATTTTCCTTAGACAGCAAGATTTCCCATTCTTTTTGTTTAATTACCTTCATCTACCTGAGGCTCACGAGGATTGTTGCTCTTTGGACATTTTCTTCTTCATATATTCAGCTACCAACACTTCAAGAGGAGCATACGACCATGTGTGCATCAAGTCGGTGCAATCTTGGACACTCAAAATGTCAGTGCTCAAAGTTCTGGGCCGACTGGCTGCCGGCTCGGCTGCAGATCCACCCTGACAGCAGTCTCGTGAGACCGCTTCTGAGATCCGGCTGAACTGGAGGTGGACTCCTGGAAAAAAAATCAACCAAGCATAACTTCTTTCAACATCGACACCACATCATCCTGTTGAAGGGCTGCTGGACGCCAAAGGCTGAAAGGACCATCTTTACCATGAACTCTACGTCTCTCCTTTCTCCAGTGCTGGTGCTTTTGGCAGAAGCTAGCGAGGATTCCGGCTGTGCATCGATCGACAGCTGGATCATCACTGGGAACTGTTGGAACTGGTTCCTTCGCCTCAAATGGAGGCGGTGGCATCACTACATCTTCCGCCAAACCACGACCCCAGCTGTTTTTTGTATTTGGGGCCCTCTATCACATGATTTCATCTGCTTTTGCAGCAGGGCCATAATTGGATGCACGGTTGCGATGTATGCATGGGTATAGCTGCCTTCCAACACTACAAGCTGCAACAGCAAAGCCAACGTTGGTTCAAAGTACTCATGCGTATTGCTGGTGACCAGCACTGGGCTAGGTTAAAAGTTACCAGCACACCCCTGCTGCCATGTATGTGGCACATGGCTGCTTGCGAAGGTGTGTACATGTAATAAGCGCCTTGTGGTTAAAAAAAAAAGGCGCTTCCTAGAACATCCTTGTTTGCTAGGCTGACGCATCGCATATCATCGCATGATATATGGTGCCTCCACATGTCCCTATTTGTGGTAAGGAAGGAACGAAGGACTTGTAGGATGCTACAAACGACGACTTTATCTACACCCAGCAACTTCTTGATGAAAAGCTTTAAGAAGTTGCTATAGATGTCCTTTGAGAAGCTTCGGCTCCTCATGGCGCTGGCAACCCGGCGGCAGCCGATGTTGGCGCTACAACAGTCAGGACGCTAGATTCTTCAGCAGAATCCATGGGTGGCTGAACTGGCATGTTGGGGTTTTCAAGTGGTGGATACGCCTCAGAGATCAGATCCACAAAGTGCTTGCTTTCTAGGTTACCCTCAGTATAAGAAGGTCTTTGACACCTAACATCTCAGCCTCGGACTTGAAATCAGGGTTTTCTCTTCTTGAGTCGCATGACGAATCATAACCATGCACTGCTGTACCATGCCAATGTCGTCCCAAAACCAAGGTACCTTTATCCCACGTTTGACTACGCCAGTACGGATTTGAATCCCCCCCGACTCGGCTGGGACTACCATTGGCTCACCAAGATTAGTCTGTGCAGAATCTAAGATGACTTCTTTAGGGGCACCAGTCCACGAGATCCAATGCTCTTGCAACAGTTTTATCAACAGCGACGACGTCTCTTATTCGAAAACCAGCACCATACACTGGAAGCTGCTAGCCTGGTGTACTATGTTCAGAGCACAAGCCTTTTGGTTGGGTTTCCAGCCTGGAAGTTTCTTCACATCCAACTGATGGTTCAACTCAGACACTCGCGAAGACTGCGCAGGCAATGGAACACTAGGTTTCTGCTGGCTGCGGCAAAACTCGCAAGAGAACTCCTTTGCCAAGCGAAGGGCTTGATCGCTTGCTTGTCCATGCTTGAGGATCCGGATCAAGTCAGCATTCGGTGGGTGACCGAAGTTTCTGTGAAGTTTACCCAACACCTTCAACACTTCAGCATCAAGCTTGTCGGAACTATTGGAAACGGCATCCACTTGGTGCCATTGGAGAAGGTGTCGGGCAAACATTCTTCGACGACTAATGACCCATGATCTCGAAACCTTGGGAGAGTTTGCAACAAGGCCAACACAAACTCATGAGTGTATGCTTCAGTGAATTCACTCACCTTGGGAGCACCTGCAGGAGCACTACCGCTAACCCTGTCATGACATCTATGGTCGGGATCCTCAGGACCTGGGCATGTAAGACCAAGTGCCAACATATCTTCACTACTGGCTAAGAGTCTGGTGCTCTTACGAAGCAGGCGCTCACTTGACGGCAAATGCAGGTTGTACCTGCACATGTGAAGCTTCACAGTGTGAAACTTACAGCAGAGAGTCAACATCTCCGGGTAACTCCAAGTCTTGGCCCCAGTTGGGTGTTCGAACACAGCTTCACGACCGGCAGATGTCTGGATTCTGAACAACTTGCAACACCACCTGATCAACATCCGGCTTTCGGCAACTCTACGCAAGTGCTGTTTAAGTGAGTTTAAGTGGAACCAGCTTCCCTGATCAGCGCAAGGCGGACAGAGCATCAGCAGGTCGGGCTTGAGGGTGATCAGATCGTCCTCGGCTTTCCTACGGTCGGTGCTGTTCATGAAGTCTCAAAACCATTCTTCAGATCATAGGACTGGCCTGTCAGACCTACTGATTCAGCAACTGGGACTAGACGAGGTGGTGAGAACACTTACGTAAACTTCCATGACAAAAAGTCGTTCATGCAAAACTGACATGTTTTCATCTACATCACCATGCTTTGACCTGTGCATTCAGCTGTCGCACTTGATGTGGAGTGAGAAACCATGGGGAGTCTGGGACATCATGATCATCTGACGCATCACGGGGTTCAAACCGAAACTCAGTTACGACATGACCTGAATAAGACGGCAAACGGACCATGGTTTTATGTTGCAAAGTGCCGGGGATTATTCTTTGTCACAATACGCTTTTTTTGCCGGATCCATTACTATGCGCTCTCTCACCTCAGACCACCTGATGGGACCATACCTAGACAACCATGTGGCGTCTGGACAGTCCTCTTGTGTCCAGGAAGACAGGCGGACGGATGCATCGGATGCTTCTGGGCCAGAAGATGCAGAATTACTGGGCTCCGCAGACAGCTGGCACGGCTCTACTGCACGATCTACACCTACCGCAGCATTCGAGGCCTGTATACACAGCTATCCAAGGCAGGACTGACGTCAGTGCTTGCCATCATGATTTCATCAGCAACAGCGTCCCCAGCCACCGACACAACCCAGCCAGCACTGTTGGTACGGAGTTGAATTGGCGGACTTCCCAGGATAGACAAGGTGCCCTTCTGGAAGTCCAACTTTTTGGGAGCAGACCTGGAAATCAGCAACAGCGCAGATCCCTGTAGAATCGAAGCTCTAATGGCACCGCGGTGAGGTCCTAGAGTGACTGGCATGGCTACCCCAATGTGACTGGTCTCAACTTCTCCATTGCCGAAACGGAACTGGTGCGTCTCGTTGAACCGATCGGGGCTCTTCATGCCACGCTGGCGGCACAATTTCTCAAACTCAGCCAATGTAGAAGATCCAACGATTGTCTTGCCACATCCAGAGTCCAGTATGCCAAAGCCAGGGCTTGATACCAGATTGATCTCTTCCGCATCACAGAGTCAGAAGTCTTCAGAGAACACCGCAAACGCACTTGATCCAGTAAAGAGGGTAGTGGCCCCACGGCAGCAACGCACGATGGCACAACTTCGGCCAGGGCAGCACCTGTCGATGCATTGTCAGAAGAAGCCGCTTGACTCTCATTTCCCTTGCCATGGCCTTTGGTTGGAGAAGAGCGGCGCTCACGAGCCCAGTGGCCCTTCTTACCACATTTGTGACCGGCCGCCTGCCGTTTAAGTTCTTCGACTTCAATTCGGTATGCACAACGGACATCGCTTTGCCAATTTGTCGGTTCTTCTGCAGACGATTGAGTTCCTGATGTTCTTCACGCCACGCAGGTGCCAGCAGCTCTGCGATGTCGGATACCTGGAATGTCTCTTGAGATTCTGCCTCCACAGTGACAACTGATGATCCTACAGCAGCTGATCAATGTCTTGGAAATCTTCGATCTCATCCAAGTCGCGATCTTCCACAGCTAAGGTCTCATCTTCCACCAGGGCAACACCTTTTCGACGGGAAACAGTGAGATCAGGATAGCAGGAGCGGGTATGGCTATTGACTCCCTCTTCAAGTCACCACGAGCTCTAGAGATGACCACTGCACGCTGTTCATCTGATGGTCCGGCTCTGTTCAACATGATCCCTTGCTTCCTCTGGAAATTGCATTCCAGTTTTTCTGGAGCAGCGATCAAACATCTCGGTCGCTGGCAGTCCATTTCTTCATCGGTTTGCCGTCCTTGGCCTTGAGGCCAAAGACTTCACCCATGATCTCACTCAGCTCATCGGATGCAGCTTGTTGAGGGAGTCTGGCATCAAGAAGTCGCCAAAGGATAGCGTCACCACCTTTGACTTGATATTCCTCAGGCTTGACATGGCTTTACGTGCTCAACAGCCTCCAGTGCCTTGCCGCTGAGCAAGGTATAGATGTAGGGCCCACGAGCAGCTTCACCCAGCTTGTCCATAGTTATTATCATCTTGTTTACAGCCCATTGCTTCCACCGCCTGTTCTCCCTGGCATCTTCATTGTCGCCGCTAAAGTAGCGAACTGAGCCACCAGGAGTTTTAGATGCCATGGCAGGCAGAGATCTCCACGGGGTCACGTGTCACCAACCTTCGCCTGAAGGTCTCAAGGTTCCATGGCTGGAGCCTGCCCTATTGGCAAGCTCCGCTACCAATCGAGTCAATAGCGGAGATCGTTTCCCACCCGGAGGAAAACAGTGGGGCGCCGCCTCCTTTTCCCCACCTGTGCCGAGAGGTTCCCTGCGACGGACGGCATGCAGCTATGATCCACTGGTCACGCGTCGAAACAACATTTACACACACATATATATATATATCCACACCATATTTTATATATTATTTATATCCGGTTGGTATTTCCACTACAAAAAGGGAGGACACGCGTACGTTATGAAGTTAGTTTTTCAGCATTTGTTATACCAAAATTGGTCTTGGGACCCCCATTTTGTAGTAAGGATACCCTAGGCATTTTGTAGGAGGGATGTTTGGCACTTACAGAAACCTTTTTGTAGGCCCTCAAAACGTCTTCTCAAAGCTGGAAGATGGTGTGATTACACAATGACTCCAAAATTGCTGACTGCATTTTGTAGCCTCATTGTAGGTGACAATGCTTCTGGATACTGTAAATCCTGTGCGTGCAGATGCTACTTCCTTGCCTGTTGTGCCCTTCACTTGCTTTCCTGCATTTTTCAATGAATGGAGTACTTTCAGGAAAACCTGAAACGTGACGAAAAAATTGATCAACAAATTGCGGTGTGGTGTCAGTTTACATCATTATTTTTAAAATCAACCTGGACAGCTAACAGACCTACTTGACACAGAGAATACGAGTCCCGCCGCTGCGCCCCGTTGAATCGGACCATTTAATGTTTGTACCTGCTGTGTTCCAACTTTAGTCCGCACTTTAGTTCTTCATGTTCTTTCCAAAAATATATTAATTTTGATTCCGGGTCCGGGGACGCGTCTCCGCCGGATTTAAAAATTTTGCAGGGAGAATGAGGGACTAAAGTGATGACTAAAGTGATGACTTTTGCTGTAGTGGAAACCATACTATCTATCCCGCACCCATTTTGTAGACTGGGGGGTGCGCACCCCATTTTGTAATATCAACAAGAGGGGCATAACCCCTCCACGGTTTTGTAAGAAGAACTTGGCTGCCAGATTGTTTTGTAAGCAGAACTTGGTTGCTAGATTGTTTTGTAAGCGGAACCTTGTTTCCACCTTTGCCCAGATTGTTTTCGCAAAGAAAAAATGTGAACACCATGAAATTTTGCCAGCATTGCTCAAGACAGGATCTGCTCGAAAGCAAGTAGGCTAGGATAGACCCTTCTTGTGAGCACTGATGTTTCTCTTGCCTACAAAATGGTTCTGGGAAAAAAACGTCTTTGCACAGTGATTGATCAGAGACCGAATTGCCCGAGACTACAAAATGCTTTCCACTTTTCTTGACCATTGGTACATATGATTTTCAAGCAAAAATAAAAAGCTCAAGTGGCATTTTGTAGGCTCGAGCTGGGTAGGTGTGGGGTACCTGCAGTGTCATTTTATAGGGATGGTTTTTGGGCAGTGAATGTCACTTTGTATGTGGGAGTGCTGGGACCTCATTTTTTATACCTACAAAACTGGGGCACAGCTGCTCCTGGTGTATTCCACCGTTGATTGATTTATATCATGTACATATGTCTTCAGATCTCCAACGTCCAGGTGATGGGTCTCAAGATTTGGGGTGCTGGCTGGCACCCCAGGCGTGGTGACAGCATGTCGGGGAACAACTACAGCGACGTCCCAGAGGAGGTGGACGTCCTGGTGACCCACGAAGCCGCCTTCGGCATCTTTGACTTGACAGGTGGACGTCCGGTCCGGCGAAAGGATCAACCATGGATCGTGGGTAAATGTGGGTCCCATAAGGCCAGTTAGGAAGTCCCTAAGTGGGGTATCCCATAGATGCTTGGATTAATGATAGCTATTTATAGCTATGGGCCATGGATAATAACCATCCTCCAAAGTGGGATCCTCCAAGTGGGAGTCTTCAGGCTGACGAGAAGATGTAGGACAGGGATAGGATAGATTGATATGGCCATATAACCGATGAGACTATGTCATCTCATTTGGCAGTGATATGCCCAATGTTCATTGCCCCTTTCCCCTTTGCAATACTAGTCATTCTCGACAACATCACGGTGCACCATTTTTAGATGATGTCCAGGATTCAAAGTGTGTATTTCCCATTGTTCTCCAAATTGTTGTGTTAGATTGTTGGGGATTTATGTTTTATTGCATATATATATACACACTTATATATAGATAGATATAAATTTATAGTATATATTATATATAGTATACAGCAGCAATAGTATATACAGTAGTATATAGTATATCGCATCTAGCATATGGATCTACATCCTTGTACGGGGGGTTATGTCTAACATCGCGCAATATCAGGCGATATCACATGAAATGTTTTTTGGAGCTGCCTCAAAAAATATGTTTGCAAAGTTGGCGCGCCCGGGGAGTGATGAGAGACTGGCCGTGGCTCAAACATCTACAATCCCCCCATGTATGATCCAGGAAATTTGTAGTTGAGTAGAGCAATATAATCTAAAAACGCAAGGGTCGATCGCAAACTGGTGAAGCAATGATTCACCTCAGACAATAAACCGTGCCAATTGTTTCTACTGAATGTTTGTGGATAAAGTTTGCTTACACAATTATATGTGTGAACCCTCCAAGAATGGTCAAAACTCCAAAACGAAATTGTTGCTAGTGAATTTCCGCTGTAAACCCTTCAAGAATCTTCAAAAGTTGTTCTGGACAAACCCATCTCCCGTGGCCAATGCAACGGCGAGGTGGTGGACATTGGGGTTCCAGCCAAGAGCTGCTAAAGACCATCTATCGAGTGAAACCCAAGGTGCATTTGTTTGGACATATCCATGAACAACGGGGCCATTGGAACAAGGTGCCATGGGGACGGGAAACTTGGAGGTTGGCAGTGGTGGAAACTTATGGGGATGGAAATGGATGGAAAATGATGGAAATAGGCGAGTTTTTTTTTGGTGATATGTTGCAATTGGAGGGTTGCAAGGTTTGGAGGGTGATGAGTGCTAATATAGTAAGCATAAAGTCGGGGTCTGGTCAATGATATGATGATAATTATAATTTTATTTGCCTAGTTTTGCTTAAACACAAGAACCTTAGCAATGAGGAAGTTCTGCTTGCGAAGGTTCCAACATGTTCCAACCACCTATATACTACCAATACACATTTCTCATGACAAATAGATGCAAATAGATACAAATAGTGTCACATCCCCAATTTGACATTGCCTGTTGTTTCACCATTTTGATGTCAGAGAAATCTCCCTATTTTCCATTTTGAAAACTCAACAAACCTCCCAAACCTCCCAAACCTCCAGGCCGGCGACCGTTTCGAAGGTGGCGTGGAATATCAGCCGAAGCCTGGCGCCAACCAGGTCTTTCGACAGAATGGGCCGCCACCAAGCGACTACCCCGTAGAGGTCGAGTCCAACAATGCCATGGCCAATCAGCCGGTGGTGGATCATAGCTGGACAGGTGCGCGAGGTGAAAAAACTACAGATCTTCCATGTTAGTTAGTTATAGTAATTAACAATTGATCATAATTGCTAAGTGAATCTTTTGAATATTTTTCAAAATTAACAATGACTTCAACAAGAATCAGATGTGTCAAGATATGTTTTTTTTTCTGGGAAGGTAGTGCTTAAACCCCACAGTGATGTTGATGGAGAAAGTCGGTTCGGAATCTTCAGGTGTATGGGCACCACAGCACATTGCTGGTCGTCCGCGATTGATTACTGCTCGAAGACAGGGAGATGGTTGGCACTTCACATCCTCGATTCCGTGAGGTTTTTACTCACTCTTAAGCAAACCAAGTACGACTTTCAAATGTGTTGGACAGAGCGCCTGTTTTCCATGTTCGTCTCACAAAGGGGCCGAGCATTCTTAATTATTTTGCATTGAACTGCAAACCGTGCCAGTTTTTGGGTGCTGACTGCGGCAAAGCGCTTGTCGCACGCAGTTCACCCTCAGGAGCTGTGTAGCAGCCAGAACCCGCACCAGACTGCTAGGTTTAACTTGGGGGCTATCTGTGCTGCTTGAAACAGCCGCGTTCCAATTCGATCCTTGCAATGGAATGAGCCAACTGGGGTGGCCACTCCGCCCAATTTGGGGCAAGGAACTTGGGCTGCAAGGGTCAGCTATTCTTTGTGCTGCAAGAAGCAGCTGAGCTAGTATCGCTTGGCCAAAAGTTCAGACATCCCAACCACATCTGTTGGCAACCATGCAACGGGAACAATTCAAAACACTGGCAGTTCTGGAAAAAGGTGGTAAGTCGGTATGTGCCATGTTTCCATTTTTCCCACAGTGACCCACAACCCTTGGTTCCGACATGTCCCCACTCAGATTGGCAACACTGGGGTGCTCCGGGAAACCGATTGGTGTAACTGGAGAGTGTCCCGCCCTGCTCTGTGGTGATTGGCGATGTGGCGCCAGTCTTCTGTGAGGGGCCTCGCTTGAAATTGGACAGTTTGCTCTGCATACTATACATTCATAGTCATTCATATGATACATGTCCGATTTGGACCAACTCTTCAATTTGCAGTATATGCAGAAAATGTATAGTAAGGTGCAGTATATGTGTCTTACTCAAATGTATATGCAGAAAAAGCACCGTTGGTAGTGATACTTCACCATCAACCGTTTGTACTTGGATGACCGGGCCCTTTTCAGCAGCAATGAGGGTTGCCCCAACTTGCTGGGATCCATAACTATAAACCAGCGCCGCAAACCACAAAAAACGTGAAATTTGGCAGATGTTGGCAGTATTGTCTATGAGTCTATGATTGCTTTTGCATGCTGCCAAACCAAAAGAATCCAGTCAAAATCAAACTTCACGTGACATGATTGACATGCCAAGTCAGTCCACCTGCCACCTTTTGGCTCAGTCGGGTCATAGCTCAGCATCTGCCCTGATCGACCCCTGCACCCAGTCACCGCGCTTCGGCCATGGCGTGTGGTGTCAATGTACCGGGCCAGGCATTGGCCCCCATCAGCCGCTTGATGGCGCGCGTGTGGGGCAATGGCGACAGCATGTACAAGGATGCGAAGGTGCCAGGAGATGTCACTGCTGAGTTTCACCACTCAGACGCGACCACTACTTGTAGTGGCTGAGTTTCGCCATTTTGAATGGCTATTCTAAAAATGCTTTGTTGATTCCCTGCACGTCTTGGTTTTCACCCCTATTATTGCCTGTGGACGTGTGTGTGTGTGTTTTCTATTAAACGGGGAGCCAAGGATATCTCATTTTCCTACCAAAGGGGCGGTCAAGGAGGCAAACAAATACCCTTCAAGATGGATCATACAATTTGCACAAAAGAACCATGTAGAATCGTTAATAGCATGTAATTTGACAGAACCCTAATCAACTTCCATTAATTTTGACATTAACTAACTATCATATACTATCATTGTCTATCCCAGACAATTTTTTTCTCCTTATTCTAGTCATAGAATGTCATAGATACGTCTTACGGCAGGTGGCCTTCACAAAACCCAAGACATCCACCGTGGAGGCGCCAAAAGGGTTTAACCAATGGAGGAAATGCGCGCTTTAACCATAGTTTAGTTTAGTGTAATGTAAAACACTACACCATAGTTTAGTTTAGTGTAATGTGAATCTTATGTAAATCACAGCTACTTTAGCTTTCTGAACTTTCTCTCTATCTCTATGTCTCTCTCTCTCTCTTTGTTTGGTACTCGAAATTTGTTAAAGATTGCTGTGGTATAGATGGCCTATGTTTTTTGATGATTTCCATAGATTCTTATGTTAAAGAATGTTGAGACAGTGATTTGTTGTTTTCCCATCGGTCAGTCCATAAAATTCGGGGAATCTACCCCTGGTAATATGCGTTTTTTCGTCGGGGGGATGTGCCCCTCAAGCCTTAAGCAAATGTACTGCACCTGGCCCCCCAATATTAAGTAACCCTAACGAGGATAACAATTAATAAATAGATCAAATACCAAATGCTCAACCAGAGTTTCGATGAATATTTAATCTCAGGGCGTAGACTGACCAATTTCATCCCAATTCCTTTTTCGCTACTTGCAAATGCACTAGGTCATCTATATCCCCATTAAAACATCTCACATTGTGGTGACTGTTGTTCCCCCTAATCCCTTTCGTTGACGACGACCATGTGTGATTCTGACCTTGGTGCAATGGGACCAACAAAATCACTAAGCCGATTGAACCATGGGCTTCAATATTGCCTTTACCAGATTCAAAAAACAGTGCCACACATCAGAACATTAAAAAAAAAACTCCATCAGAATCTATAAATTCATGAACAAAATCATAGGCTAAAGCGGTATTTTCATCATGTTTCATCCATGTTCCCCGCATTTTTCCCATCCAAATCCAGCCATTTTTCCGATCACCGGCCATCCCATCAGGCCGTGGAGGCACCTGAGGCCACCACCAAGCGTCGCAAGGCCGATTTTTTTCCTGGAGAAGCTATGATGGTTGGTGGTGATAATGGTGGTGATTAATGGGATTAATGGGGATTAATGGTGATTTAAAAGGGATTTAATGGTGATTAATGGTGATTACTGGGATTTAATGGTGATGAATGGTGATTGATGGGATTAATGGTGATTAATGGTGATTGATGGGATTAATGGTGATTAATTATAGTTACTAATAGTGATAATAGTGGTGATGGTTCGTCATGCTGATGGAAATTTACCCTCCGGTAAACGTTTCAGTTTGCTATGGAAAGATCCACCATTTTTTATGGGTAAATCAACTATAAATTGCCATTTTCAATAGCTATGTAACAAATTACCAGAGGGTAACAAATAATCTTGGGTTATATGGTTGATAATGATGCAGAATTTTGATGTTTCTGGGATTGGTGATTTTTGAGTGATTTTTTGAATGATTAATTATGATGATTATAACCGTTAATCCCATTAATAACCTATGATAATGGTGGTGATAATGGTGGTGATTAACACATAATATCGGGTTATAGGTTATGGTTATCATGTTATTATATCCTTGTGATGACAATAGTGGTGATTTTTCTGGGATTAATGATTATGAATTTCGTGGTTACGATTGGGGATTTAACATTTGATTAGTTACTATTGGTTAACCAATCATCACAACATAGTTAGTAGGTACAAATGATTAACTGTTAAACACATGAAAATCACCTATGAAAATGAACAACAGTGAATGATCATAACATGAAAATAGTCATTCAGAAAAACTATTTAAATAGTAGGAAAACTATTGGCATGTGATTCATGAATAGTTAATACTATTGGTTAATATACTATTTTGTTGGTCGTGATAGGTTATCCACTAATCTGGGCAAATTATAACGACATCACTGTTCTCCCGAGCCCTGGGAATGTTGGTTAGTCGGGGTGACTATTCCAAATGACCAAACAATTCAGGTCAGTGAATGTATATCATCCACATTGATGGTATATTAATGGTATATTAAATCATAAATCATACTCATGGTTAGTATTAATGATATACTCATGGGCTAATGAATAATTTACCCAAACTAATTGGTGATTTATGTGTTATGTATAGCCTCAATGGATAGCCTATGATAACCTATAGTTGGGGGATCATGCCATATTACTAATGGTTGTTAATGGATAATTATTTACTCTCCAGTAAATTTACGCTTGGACTCTGTCAGGGGGTTGAAAACTAGTTTCCACTAAAATTTGGAGATGTTCGGGGCCTATGTTCATTTACCAGAGGGTAATATTTTTAATGGAGAACCTACTTGGGGGCCTAACATTTGCTAATTACGATGCCTGGGATGATAACCACAGCTGTTAGCCAGTGATTTCTTAGCATTTCTTAGCTAGCTATTAGCCAGTCAATGTGGCATACCCAAGGATAAACCTATCACTTGGGGATGGTTAACATACCACCTAGAAAATTTGTAGTTTTGTGAGTGGTTTATTATTGGGTTTACCGCATTATTTTTATATAGATTGTTGCCGGGTATTGATTGGGAATTATGATCATCCATAGATTTGTTATGCTGATTATATAAATTTGTATGATATTGTGATGAATTACGGTATTTTGATTGTGTACTTTTTGGGGATGCAATTATAGCATACCTACTTGGTTAGTTGGTTGTTATAGTGTATTTGTTGGGACATATGATGGTCCATAACAGATAAAATATTGGTTTAGTATTGGTATAGTTATACTACCATCATTAATAACCCACACATATTCAACGGTTGATATATGTTTATATATAAAGTGGTCAAGTGGTTGTTTTCAAATGCTTTGATCATGTGTCACTGTATGTATAAAATACTCGTATTATCCCATAAAAAAAACCGTTGTGTAGCACTTCTTGTTTGGAAATATAGCGCTCGTAAATCCATATCCCCCCTCTAAAAAAGTTCCATTAGTATTACATAAATAACCCAGAAATATTCCATGAGTCCTACTATAATGGTAGATTATGTAGTACTGATACATATGATATGAGTTTACATGTGTTTGTTAAAGGTGAAGAAACGGGTTAAGGCCTTAAGGATGGGTTTCAGTGTGACAAATGACTGTGTTTTCATTGTGAAGATCATCCCTGTTTTTTTGACACAGATTTTTTGCTTAACGATAAGCAGTTGGATTTTAAGGGGTGAAATCGGGATTTGAACCAGCACTAAAGATGTGGTAACCGTCCAAACTGGGGATATGAGGGAATCCAGTATTGATTTGCCAATGTTTTCACGCATGAAATTTGTTACATCTCTTATTCTAGCCCCATGTTATCCGCATTTTATCTCATTATGTTCCAATTTTTGCCGGCTTCCGGCACCCCAGGAGGTGAAGATTGATTCCACAACCGTGATCCCAGCAGACCTCTATTGGACCATGCTGAGGGCTGGTGACCGTGCTAAGCCTCTTGGACGGACGAGAGATCCGACAGGGAACAAAGATGAACAGCAAATGGCTTAAAAGTGTGGCAACAATCACCTGCAAAAGATATCAAAAGATGTGAAAATTCTAAGGTTTGAACAGAATGATACGTGGTGATACGTGGTGATACCTGGTGATAAGTGCTGCATGTTCATCAAGAGGGTGACCTGGTGGCAGGTGGCTCCAAAGGGGTGCCAAAGTCACTTAAAGAACATGTAACTTAGGGAACATATAGGACATCAATGGTATTCAATGGTTGATATTGGTGATTAATGGTCATGAACAGTTAATAGTGTTGATTAATGGTCATAATCATGGTTAATAATGATGGAGAATGTTGATTAATGGTTAATAGTGGTGACTAATGAACATGAGATATGGAGGTTTCCAAAGTCATGGTGGGTACCCCCGTTTCATCCAGTCCTGGATGACCATTTTAGTATTGAAAGCCATCGTGGTTTGGGGATCCACCATTTTAAGAACCCCCCTATATATGATAAAACTTGACAGAACTGATGTAACCAGCACAGGGTGGTACATAACCAACCATAGTGCGGATACAATACTGATACAATGGGATATGGGATATACATGCATGCATGCATGCATGCATACATACATACATACGAACATGTGGGATGCTATAGTATGGGGATACACTGGGTATACTGGGGAAAGGACATGATACATATATATATATGCATGGTATATGATTGGTATGTTATGGTATGGTATGATATGATGCGTTTTTTTTTTATATTGATACAGGTGTGTGCATACATATTTATATATGTTGGATATTTGATAGGGCAATTTTTTGAAATTTGTAATCAACATCAACCAGGGCACTCGTTAAATGGTGAAATGTATGATTCACTGCAGTGCATTTAGTAGTTGTTCTGTGTACAATTTGCAAACAAAGCCATGTCAAGCGAGATGAATCGTTCCTACTGATGTCAATTCCTGACCTCAAGAAACACTCTTGATTATTTCGGTGCCTAGCCCCCAAAAAGTTGGTGAATGACTATCAAGGTTTGTACCCACCGCCCAAACACAACTAAGCCGGTGTTTTAGCAAAAGCCAGTAAAGGTTAGCATTCACTGTTAATGAACATCCGGAAATTCCACCAGAATGAGATCATTCCCAGGTTTTCCCCCCATTGGCCCATGCGCCTGAGGAATGGTGGGCAGCATCGTCTGAAATCGACGAATCGCGGCAATGACTGCACCATCTTGGTGAAGAGCGATTGAGGCGCGACACGTCAAGATATGTTTGGCCATGGGCCTCTAAGAAAATATGATAGGGAACAATCAAAAAGTGAACCATGCACAAATCAAAGATGAGGGTACCCTCCAGCAAACTAACATAGTGATGTAGAATTACCATGGCTTTTGTTCAAGGTAAAACTTCTATAACTGAGTTTTTTTCTATGGTTATGTCGTTATGTTTGTATTTTCGGATGGTATACCCCAAAATTGCAATTTTCCTCGGAGTGCAGGACCATTGCATGGGCGTGTCTTTATATATACTTTTCTTGGGTTTGCCCTATAGGCAAACCGACACCGCCACTGTGGAAATTCATTGGGAAAAGTATGGTCAACCATTCGATTTTGGGAGTGCCCTCTGGTTGGACAAAGCGATTTGCTACTAATGTGTGGTAAATATTGTCAATGCTTTTGGGGCTATCCCCAGAATTCCATTGTTGGTTTTGGGACCGGCTGGAAATGCACCAAATGCCAAAAGAGAGGGCAGATCAAGAACATATTCCAGAAACCCAGCTGGACCAAGCACTGCCCGAGAGGTTAGTGCATTGTAAAAATGCTGGCAACAGCTGCAAAAAAAAGCATCCCCGAAATGGTAGAAAGGGATAAAAGGGTGTACTACAGTATCACTACAGCTTTGCCATGGTTTACCTCAGTAGTTGATACTACATGTAGGTAATCTTTTTTCACTGTTTTTTTGTTTGTTTTGAACACTCCAGTATTTCACCGTGTGGGGAGTTCCATCGGATGAAAAATGCGTGGCCAGGTGCTGAGTGATGGCCAAGAAGGCCACCAGCTCGTTTCCACTTTTCCACCAGCCACGTAACCAAGACCGAAGAGATAGGACACTAGATAATCCACTATCTCAGTACATGTTGATGATGTTTACTGTTCCATTTTTTTGGGGTTGCTGTATATGAGCAGAAACTCTAGTTGGATATGCTCTATTTTCCAGCAGGGCGGAGTGTTTCCTGGATAAGTAGACTCCAAAACCTCCAAAACCTAGCTGGAAATCATGGAGTCGGGCCCCAGTACGTAACCAATAAGCAACTATATATATATATATATAGGTAACGTATATATATATATAATTATGTATACATATACAAATGTACAAGATTACAAGTAACAGGTTGGTAGTTTCAAATTATGTGTTTTTTCAACCATGTGTCCAGTTGTGGGGATGATGATCCCCTTTTTTCGCACCATCTTTTCAGTTGGAAACCACCAACTGGTGGCTCTTCATCCTTCAGCAGGCAATGACTGTCAGTAGCAGATAGAGGGCTTTGAGACTGCTGGAAAACTCAAGGAACATTCAAGAACTAGAAACTATTTAGTAACAGTTAGGTTTAATGGAAGACAACTTTAAGTCGTCGGATTTGAGTGAATGTCACTTTAAATATCGCGATTGAACGGATTGCATATGAAAATGTATAACAAGTAGGCTGTGCGGTGTTGTGGTAAACCTTGAAGAATCATTTATCTCCAATTCTGGATGATACCACCCATTTAGCATATTAGGTAGTATAAGTAATTGCGCCCTTTTGTGGCAAGTCACTCAGGGTTGTTAATCATTTTTGGGGTTGATCCATCCACTATCGGCAGGCTAATTGGATGCACTTTTACTGTTTAATTCACGGGCCTACCCATCAATCATTGGAACATTTTTTTTGTTACATCCCCATGGATTGTTGGTAAATCCTCCTTGGTTCTGGGCACATTATTACAATGGCCAGATCCTCCAGTTTCTTTCGCCTTGCTCGTTTTCAGAAGTGCATAAAACTGCATAGAAATCGATCGTTCTTAGTGTCATTTCATGGCATTTCAAATTATCCACAATTACGTCCTTTCTATCATCCTTTTTTATCCTTTCTGGTTTACCTCAGATGATATAAATCGATTTTAAGAGACGAAACTCAGACAGTTCCTGGCTTGTGGTATGCCCGCCCTGGAAGACGGGCGGGGGATAGCTGAACATCCCATGGGGATTCACCTGCCTAGCCAACTGCAGGGGCCGTGAACTCGTCAGTGTGTGATTTTTTCTCACATTTTTTGGTGTGCAGACTGTGCACCAAAATATATTCTTACATATAAACTCACAATTATATAAATGCTGATAAATTTATGTATAGGCACATATATATATATATATATAATGTCCACCTCTGATTTATAAATAGCCCCCCCCCCTCTCTGACCCTAAATAAATAGACTTAAAGCCACCATAAAACTTGTTTGTATGTAAAGGATTTAGTATTCCACAATTGAAAACGAATACATAAAATGCAATTTCAAAAAAAAAAAGGAATCCAGCAATTGTTTTAGTATTGATCTAGTACTCATGTCATGGACTTAGTATTGCTCTAGTACTCATGCCTTGGATTTAGTATTGATTTAGTATTCATGCCATGGACTTAGTATTGATTTAGTATTCATGTCATGGACTTAGTATTGATCTAGTACTCATATCATGAATTGAGTATTGATTTAGTATTCATGTCATGGATTCAGTATTGATTTAGTATTCATG
>Ga0126342_10001159_pt1 | contig 35413 bp, 36 predicted proteins | sample Cyp1metagenome_FD_92528 | JGI IMG/M metagenome (GOLD analysis project Ga0126342, IMG submission 92528) | Coral microbial communities from Lord Howe Island, Old Settlement Bay, Australia - Cyphastrea 1 metagenome | ecosystem: Host-associated > Invertebrates > Cnidaria > Coral ...
ACTTCCGGTTCCTAAAGGTTGGAACTGATGGTTCCCAACGTGGGAACCACAGGTTACCATGGCAAGGAACTGCCGGTTCCCAAACCTTGAAACTTACGGTTCCCAACCTGGGAACCAGAGGTTGCCATTGCAAGGAGTTGCCGGTTACCACAGGTTAGAACTTATGCTTTCGAAGCTCAGCGGCTATCATTGTAAGGAATTGCCGGTTGCGAAGGCTTGAAACTCATGGTTCCAAAGCTGAAAAAGCATACGTTACCAGTGGAAGGATCTGTTGATTCCAAAAAGTTAAAACTCATGGTTCATAATGTTGTTTTGTTTTGTTTACTGAGTCGGTGACAGAACCTTTTGTTTTGCTTAATGGACCGGTAGCCGAATGTTTGCGTTTGACTGTTCGGCCGCATAAAATAGTTTTTGCACGAAAAGGGTGCATGTCAAAATGATATGAAAACAGTTTCTTTACAACTTCATGGTTTTGCTTAATGGACCGCTAAAGAACGCTTTGTTTTCTTAACGGACCGGTACCGGAATGTTTGCGTTTGGTTTATGGCAAGGAACTGCCGGTTCCCAAAGGTTGGAACTCACGGTTGCCAACGTGGGAACCACTTGTGCAGGGTGCTGTCGCTATGCAGGGTGCTGTTTAGGGTGCTGTCCAGACTGCGATGGCGAAGTCTGGTAAAGATGCTGTGCAGGGTGCTGTGCAGGCAAAGGTGCTGTGCAGGCTGCTGTGCAGGGTGCTGTCCAGACTGCGGCGAAGTCTGGCGAAGGTGCTGTGCAGGTGCTGTGCAGGGTGCTCTGTAGGGTGTTGTCCAGAGTGCGGTGCAGGGTGCTGTCCAGACTGCGGAGGCGAAGTCTGGCAAAGGTGCTGTGGAGGGTGCTCTGCAGGGTGCTGTGCAGGAAGGCTATGCAGGGTGCGGTGCCAGGTGCTGTGCAGGGTGCTGTCCAGACTGCGGCGCGAAGTCTGGCAAAGGTGCTGTGCAGGATGCTCTGCAGGGTGCTGTCCAGACTGCGGTGGCGAAGTCTGCAAAAATTCCAGAGAAAGGTGCTGTGTTTGTCAGACTTCGCCACTGCAGTGTGGACAGCACCCTGCAGAGCACCCTGCACAGCATCGCCACCGCATTTTTGATAGCACACTGCAGAGCACCCTGCAGTACCTTTGCCAGACTTCGCCACCGCAGTCTGGATAGCACACTGCAGAGCACCCTGCACAGCTCCTTTGCCAGACTTCGCCGCCGGGACAGCACCCTGCGCAGCACCCTGCACAGCACCTTTGCCAGACTTCGCCGCCACTCTGGACAACACCCTGCACAGCACCCTGCACAGCACCTTTGCCAGACTTCGCCACCGCAGTGTGGACAGCACCCTGCACAGCACCCTTCACAGCGGACCTTTGCCAGACTTCGCCACCGCAGTCTGGACAGCACCCCACAGCACCCTGCACAGCACCTTGCACAGCACCTTGCACAGCACCTTGCACAGCACCTTTGCCAGACTTCGCCACCGCAGTCTGGACAACACCCTGCACAGGACCCTGCACAGCACCTTTGCCAGACTTCGTCTCCGCAGTCTGGATAGCACCCTGCACAGCACCCTGCACAGCACCCTGCACAGCACCCTAAGCACCCTGCACAGCACCCTGCAGAGCACCAGCACCCTGCACAGCACCTTTGCCAGTCTTCGCCAAAGGGGTTAACCACTCACTTCCAACATCAAAAATCAACTCACTTCCAACACCGACTCACTCCCTACACCAAGAACTCACTCCCAACACCAAAAATCAACTCACTTCCAACACAAAAAGCACTTTTCGGCGTCGAGGGCGAGTCGATTTTCCATTTCCCTTGGTACTGAGGCGTCACTTCTGGAACCCCATCATAAACAAACATTACACGGCAAATGATCAACACTGAGAAACCCTTCAAGGGGATTGCACCAATATGTGGAGGATCATATGTCGGGAAAGGAGTGGCTGGAGAGGCTGAGTATGTCTCCAAAGGAGCCCCTGCTACCGTGCCAATGGTAGCCATCATCGGTTCCAAAGATGCCGAAGGTGTCGAGGGCGGGTTGGTAGAGGAAATATCGCCTGTTGTTGCCTCAGGAACCACTGCAGAAGGAGTTCCACGATTCGAAGTCACAGGCCATGCCAAGCCAGCAGAAGCTGCATCGCGTTTGTTCTCCATGAGTGCAACAATAACTCCGTTGAAAAGTTTGAGAGGTGCAACAGCTGAGGAAGCAATGAATACTTAACGGAAGGTACCAACTTGACATGACGTAGCTCATCAGGAAGTTGAGTAAGATTGCCACCAAACAGTGAAAGTAATAAATAAGGAAGTGAAATGAATCACGAAGGAAAACAGAATAAATAATTGAAAACGCAAGCTTGTTTTTTCTTTCCGGTCGCATGTCGTTCAGGCCAATATAGTTAAGGTAGGATGATTCCTTGACGAACTCTGTGACATTGTAATCGAAGAATAAAAGGCTGTTCAGTGCCTGGTACCAATAAAGAAGATTCGATGTAGTTGTACTGCCGGATGCGCCATTCAGGTCGATATTCCCCCAAAAGCTGCGTGATGGTCCAGTCATCTGATACTCTAAAGACATCGCCGGAAAGGTCAGCGTAGCGGAACTCCAAATCTGATGGTACCATGTGGATGTCCCACTGAGTACAAGACGAGTTGTCAATGCTGGTCGTAGGTGACTGAATTGTATGGAGGATGCTTCGTCTGGTGGGATTTGGCGTGCCCAGGTGAATAAAGCTTCCCGTTCTCCAGCAGTGGTGCATCTGAAATTGTGGTTGGCCAGGACACTGTATAATGCGTGATCACGTGCACTTGGATGGGTCAGCTCCTGTAACGGAGAGTAATCCACAATGACCAAAATGGGTCTATCAGGAGGTGGGTTGATGCCAGCTGGAAGGGAACCTGGTCCAGCAAACCATGAGGCATCTGGTCAAAATTTTCTCATAAAATGGCTCTTGTGCAATGTTGAAGTTCATGCTCGCGCAAAGTTTGCGTCGCAGTTTTGGTTTGCGGCATTTAACCTGTAAATTCTCATACAAAGTTGCTCTTGTGGAATGTCGAAGTGCATTTCGAATGCGCAGGCTCGCGCGAAGTCTGCATCGAGGTCTTGTGTGCGGCATTTTTCCTGTAAATTCTCGCAAGAAATGGTTTTTTATGAAACGGCCAAGTGCATCTTGACTCCGCAGCTTCGCGCAAATCTGCGTTGCGATCGCGGGTGCATTTTCGGAGGCTTGCGCAAAGTGTGGTCCACTTACTTGTGAATTCTCGCTAGCGGTTCGTGTGACATGTCCAAGTGCATTTCGGCTGTGCAGGCTCGCGCAAAGTGTGGGTCGCAATCTTGGGATCGGTCCTCCTCAACATAATTCTCCTCAACATCATCGTGTTCCTGCTCGGCAAATTATTGTTCTTAACATAATCATTTTCCACCCCCGACCTCATCATCCTCAACATCATCAACCTCCACCTCATCTTCCGCAACATCACTATCCTCCACTTCATCTTCCGCAACATTATCATCCTTTTCATCCTCCTTCTCAAAATTGCCATGCTCAACATCATCATCTTCCGCCTTCTCCGCATCATAATCCTCCACTTCATCTTCCGCATTATCATCCTCGTTCTTCTCCTCCTCAACATCGCCTTCCTCAACATCATCATCCTGCACCTCATCATCCCCAACATCATCATCTGCAGCATCATCATCCTCGACATCATTGTCGCAACAAATTTCATCCTCATCACCACCATCATCATCATCATCATCACCATCATCATTATCGACATTATCATACATTATCCTCCCCCCACACTGTTTGGGGGTGTCTTGCCGGGATACATGTTTTTTAGTTGAAATTGTTCGGGTGTTTTAGGCGAATTTTTGGCGTAGTGCGCACGCGGCAATCCAAAATTGAAAGTCCGACGTGAAACAATGAAATTGTCGCAGCATGTATTTGGTTCTTCAGTTTCGAGTTAGGGATGTACAATAAAATGTGTGGAGTGTAGAATGCAAATTTGTAGAGGAACGCAAAGTAGAGTGTGGTTTCACCGTTTTTGCCGCGTTCGTTTGTTGTCAATGCATGGGTTCATAACCGAAAAGGGATTCGGGTCCGTGAATTGTATCAGGTTCTTCCTTCGTGTCTGCCTTCTTGCCTCCTTGCTTCCTTGTTTTGGTGTTGATTACCGTGTGTGTTTTTCCAGCGTTTGAGTCGGGTTGGTTTCTTCTTGTCTCCCCTTCATGTTTTTTGTTTTTCGCGGGTATTTTGAAACCTCCTGGGTTTTGATTTCGAAACATTAAATAAATGCAAATTCTTCAAAAAAACCTTGGTCTATGGTATTGTGTTGAGACCATGTTTCATTAAATTTGATGTTGGGCAATTTTTCCACATGGCCGTCCGCCACGAAGGTGGAATGCGACCAGCAAATATATGTACAACGAAAAAAATGTCACCATGTTGCCACCATGACCAAAAATTGCAAGCACAGTGGCCCTTGTGCGTAGGACAAACATGTTGAATTGTGTTGACCATACACACATCCATGCAGATTTCAGTCCATGGATTTTGTGGTTCATTTTGCTTTATTATTTTGATTTTGATAGCCTCATTCGTGACCATTGTTCTTTGGCTGAATTTTTCAACAGTGAATGACTGCAAATTGGACAGAAATCATTTTGTGTGAATTTGAATTGTTCTTTTTGTCATCGGCCTCGCATAGTTGAATGCTAGCTGAACAATTTGATTTTTCAAAACACAGTCGTTTATTCTTGGTGTTTGGTCCTGTGCGCGCAAACAAAGAACAAAAACCCACATTGAAAACATGTCTCTGATCAGAGCGGCCAAAATTATTTGCCAACCAAGTTTTCATAGCCATAGTTTCCGTTGCGTCATGGCACTATGTTGCACTGCTTCTACCTACTTGCCACGCTCTGTGTACTGCAAGGACTTCTTGCAGGATTTGTGGTTGGTAGTGCAGCATGCCTAACGGAGAATCTAGGATGATTTCTACGATCATGTTCTGACATTCGATGTTGATGGAAATGAATCCCGAAAAACATGTTCGTTGTTTCATTGGCAAAACGGACATATAAATTGATTTACGTTTTTTTTATATACCGTGCGGCAGGATTGAATTTTGGCAGTGGATTTGTGCTGGCTGAAGGCAAAAATCAGTTGCAAACCCAGAACATCCTGGAAAGGTTGAATTGTATAGAGACGGGGGACCATGACTTGCGGGAGAAAAAATTCATTCATAGTGAATTAATAGACATCGTCCATTGCAAAGTGGTATGTTTGTAAGAATCAATGAAGGTACCAAATTGCATATATTGTTTCGTTTTGGAAAAGGTTGGACACATGTTTTTTTTTTAAATTACCCTTTATTCCAAAACGTTTGAAAGTATTGTACAAATTTAGGTTGCATTTCCTTCACTGTGGATGGGGCTGAGGAAACGGCGTGGGGACGAAGGGCGCAGTGGTCAACGATGTCCAATTTGTCCACAGACTCAGTTCGGATTTGTTTCGGGTGACTGGATTTTTGTGTGCAGTCACGTGACATACGTATTTGATTTTCAATTTAAGCGCAGTATATCGATATAGTTTCGCAATATTTCATAATGTTTCACAACCAGCCACAAATTGTGTGCAAAGAGACCTTGGAAAAACCTATGGCACAGTGAGACATTCCATTTGGTAACCTGCACATTTGAATAAAATCAACATCCAACAACCTGGATTGTTGGTTGTGTTCAACATGTAACATGCATATTAAATATAAATGTATGTAATGTAATGTAATGTAATGTAGTGTAGTGTAGTGTAGTGTAGTGTAGTGTAATGTAATGTAATGTAATGTAATGTAGTGTAGTGTAGTGTAGTGTAATGTAATGTAATGTAGTGTAGTGTAGTGTAGTGTAATGTAATGTAATGTAGTGTAATGTAATGTAATGTAGTGTAGTGCAGTGTAGTGTAATGTAGTGTAATGTAATGTAATGTAATGTAGTGTAGTGTAGTGTAGTGTAATGTAATGTAATGTAATGTAGTGTAGTGTAGTGTAATGTAATGTACTGTAATGTAGTGTAATGTAATGTAATGTAGTGTAGTGTAGTGTAGTGTAATGTAGTGTAATGTAATGTAATGTAATGTAGTGTAGTGTAGTGTAGTGTCGTGTCGTGTGATGTGATGTCATGTCATGTCCACGTAAATGTAAATGTAAATGTAGATGTAGATGTAGATGTAAATGTAAATGCAAATGCAATGTAATATAATGTTATGCCATGCTATGTTATGCTATGTTATGTTGTGGTATGTTATGGTATGTTATGGTATGTTATGCTATGTTATGTTATGGTATGTTATGGTATGTTATGGTATGTTGTGGTATGTTATGGTATGTATGTACTTATTTAAATATTTATTTATTTATTTATTTATTTATCACTTTTGGTATATCCTGCCGAATGGCCAACACCAACGTTTGCAACGTACTTGAATTATCCTGAATTATCCTTTCTATTTTTGCCTGCAGTTGAGCGCATTTGCTCGGGCGTCAATGCAAATTGATTTCGGTTGACGTGACATTTTTAGTCATAAAACCGCATTGGGTTTGGCCACTGTACCATGGCAATGGAAAAAAAACATGGCCAGAACACCGTTGTCAATTGTCGAGGGCGTCAATCCCAATGTTGGTACGGAACTTGGAACGGTGTAATGTAGCAGAGTTTCGCGCGGCAGAACTCAGTGAACATACGATTTTGCCAAAGCGTTCAAAGTGACAAACGCAATTTCAACATTTGGAACATTTTGACCCGTACCAGCAAGTAATTAAACTGGACAAAGCGCGCAGCAACAGTTTTGTCATGAATTACTTTAATGGGCGAGACAATTGGTATTTGTAGCATTTTCCCAAGCGAGACAATTGGTATTTGTTGAGTGTCACAGTCCATTGCACGACTATCGGGTAACACGTTTTGGTTCTATTTGCACATCCAATTGGATTTTTTTTTAATTTCTGAAGTTTGTCCCATTAGGAGGAAATAGACCACAGGTTTTTGCGAAAACATCCGGTACACAACTGCAAATTAAGTGCAGTTATTTCAGTTTCATGACCCTCCAACTGTTTCAGGAACCTTTAAACATCGCAGATCTTTGCCTTTTTCTGCCACGATTCTGCCACTTTGGGCTTTTGGGTGTTTGTTTGCTCCTGGACGAAAGGCGAATGCTTGGTGCAAAAAATGGTGCCACCGTCAAAACAATTCAGTCCAGAGGAAAACAACAATAACTTTTGTGCGATCGGTTCCCCTTGGAGGTCTTGCATTGGTTCGTTTCTGCCTGCCAAAAACCGCTGTGCGGTACCCCCATCCACAATAAACCGTCACAGATTACCTCCTGCTGAGAGCTGTACATCAGCAACAGACCTATGACACGATGAGCGAAGAGTTCATGGCCATTTTGAGCAAATTTGTCATTCCGGAATGTCAGTTTGGCGCAACAGATGATGCAACGTTGCATCAGATGCATCATTAGCAGTAGCATTTTCACACGTACTTTGCGTTCTTCCACTTGAGATTTGATGGTCACCCTGCCCATTTCTTTATCCAATTTTTCCGCAGGCAACGTTTGGTCGTTTCGCTGCGTCTTATTATGCAAACTTGTAAACAGATGGCACGCCCATTGCACATGTGCAACTTTGGTTCCATGCTGGCAAGATCTTCAGTTTGCATTGGACACCGCGCATTTCCAGAGAGGAACACATCACGGTGCCTCGCTTTTGGTTGACAGAAGGAAGCGAAAATATAGGACCCCTGGATTGGCTACACGACGCGTCGGAAGTCAGAACTTTAATTTGTAATTATCTAAATTATGTATCCGGTTAAAGAATCTTCGGTGTTCATTGGTGCAGCAAAAAAACGGTGGCGCCAACTGCCAACTTTATTTTTCGAACCGTCAGTACAAAACCGTCTGGGTTATCTTCATTTTCCCATGCCAATTTTATCCCAACAGGGCATGACTGCATGACCATTGGAAAAAAATCCCAGGGATTTGACCAAACGCCTCAAATGATCGACCCATCCAAGCGGATGACCAAGGTGTTTTGGGTCCATGCGCCGCGCCACTGGAGACCCCACTGTGTCAACTTCATTGGAGTTTTGGTGGTTTGACTCCCTTCATTTGCAGATGTGTGTCCGCTCAACTTTAAGCGTCCTGTTGTGTCTTGCTTGTGTCCTGTATCAGTTCTATTCGGATTTGAGTCACGCTTGGTTTTCCCTCGGTTTGGTTTGGAGACGTGTCACTTTTGATGCTTTTCAAGCATACTGCTCGTGTTGTCCAAAGAACATGTTTTACCTAAAAATGGTTGTTGGAAGAAGAACCTATAAGATTCGTGCCCGTTTGCGTGCTTCGACATTCTTACGCTGCCTCAACTGCAGAAAAGGGGCATCGACCAAGCATAGCTCAACTGCAGTCCACATTGTCCTCATTGTCCTCTTTGTCCTCTATGAATCTCTATTGTCCTCTATCATATGATGGACTTGAAGGACTTGACCTGTTTTCCTTGGCGTCTCATGGCGAGATGTGTTGCCGGTGCAACGACTTTCCCGGGCAGGCGACGGCACCGTTCAGAAGTCAATTCAAACCATGCGTGACGGTGAAAAACCAAACCATTTTAGGACGGCAATCTGGCTACTTACTCCGTTCGTGGAGGTGAAAAACCAAACTGCCAGTTGTTGCATGATCGGCCTCCCTTGCCTGCCAAATGGACTCCACATCAAAATTCGCCAAACCCATCGCGAGTTAGGAAACTTCACAATGTATGATCCAAGATTCCAATGAACTTGAAAACATGGTTCACGCTATCAAATAAACGTACATGCTAACAAAAGCAAATGGGAAAATGCAAACTTTGGTGCCACGGTTGACTCCAATCAAATCCCCCAGCAGGACCAATTTGCCTAGGAAAATGCAAACTTTGGTGCCACGGTTGACTCCAATCAAATCCCCCAGCAGGACCAATTTGCCTCAAAAGATTGTGCGTTTCACCGTCAAAAAGGAAAACGTATGAAATCATGTTTCTAAATTGTTCGGTGTCCAGCTGCAAACCATGCTGTCGGGCTGACAATTTGGATATATTTGATGCGTTCAACAACTGAAACTGTATGATGGCAAAGCATCCACTTGTTTGTACATGTTGCAACTGGTGCCCAACCCATTTGCACATAGCACAAATCCAATCCATCTGTGCGCACCGTGGCATCCCCGTGGAACAATGGTGTGGCGCCTTCTGTGGCCCATTCCCCACTTTGGCCATGACCAGCAGCAAGGACGATAATGAAAGGGCTGTATCTTTGAACATTCTGAACCTGACAACGCGGATTTGTTTTTTGGGAACATTTTTCGACCACGCTGTTTGGAGAACATGAACTTCCAGACCAACGATGGGATGACAATCTTTGAAGGTTTGCAGACCATAGGTTTGATGAATCGTTGGGTCGACACCAGTATGAATAAAGAATTCGGCGCCCATGAAGGGCAAAGGCCTGGAATGCGATATGATAAGATGGAAACCAATGACGAATAAGACTATGCTGCTTAGGCTCAGAACGTGCGAACCGCAAAAAATAACGCACAAATGCCGAATTTTTGTTTCGTGAAGTGCGTAGGCATAAATATATGTTGCGCCATGCGACATGCAGCAATTACCTTGGCTCCCACCACCAGCAGGCTTCGACATGAGAGTGTGTAATTACCGCAGCATACACAGGGTGAGGAACACATTGTCGAATTTTATGTTGAGTCAAAACCACTTCGAACCAAAATTTGATATGGAACTGGTATAACTGGTTCACCATTGTCCTCAACTTCCGGGGCTATCCCACATGATTGTAGGGGGGAAACCAACAATTTTTAGTAAACATTTCAATGTTAATTGTTCGAGCGCCACTCTGGTATAGTTTTTTATTTGTGACTGGAGAACACGCAACTTGAGTGACCTGACTTTGGATTTTGAAATTGTTTTCGTTTTGGAAACCTCTTAACGCACAGATCATTTTACGAAACACTATAAACCTCAGACTCCTCCGTCTGAAAAAGGCACGAGGAAACAGTGGAAAACACATCATTGCCTCGAAACATTTCAATCCGGAACAAACGGGAACAGTTCAACTGCTTACAGCGGACCCGTGAACATCCAGTTGTTGACTGTCAGAACCACCGTGTGTTGAGAAAACATGGGCCTTTAGAACCGATTGTTGAATGGTGGCAGCAATGGTTGGCATGCCTTCCCGAGACAATTTGTTTCGAATTTGTCCAGAATTTTTTGGTTTTGGGATGTATTGGGAAAACAGGGGCGGTATATCTACATTTTCGGGACGTCTCTTATCTGGTGTTCTCTTCATTCTGGGCTGCCGCGCTTTCCTTATGTTTCAGCACAGTGAACTCCGGTAGTCACGGACCTACCAGTGTTTCACGTTGAGACTGAATAAACGAGAAAAAAAATCTTACTTAGTGTATTTTCGTGCACCATCTTGGGTTGTGCTGTTTGGGACGGCAGGTGGCGCCCACAGAGGGAAAACAAAGTTCGAACTGCCGCTTAAAGCAAGGTTGTAAAATGCCGCTTCATTTTTTTGAACCACACCGAGGGCCGTGCTAAATCTTGACAAATTGTGTCCGACATGTGATGCTATAATGCAGCCAGTGAAGTCAACATGACGCAGCGGCCTTCAATTGACACTGCCTAGAAATCTGTCTTGACTTCGAATGCTGCTTCGCCGAAATTCCATGGAGTGTGACCGTGCCAGTCTCCAGGATTTGATTTTTTTTGTGGCACCCATTCTTTGGTAATGAGTCGGCCACCTGATGTTTTATAGGCACCCAAATCAAAGTAGCTTTTGCCCCAGGGGGGTTGCAACCAGTAATGCGCAGCTGTCTCAATATGGCAACATTGGTAGCACTGGATCTATCTCCAACACTTTGGCTCTCCTTACGGATAGTGTCAGACACGCTCTTGTAATCTGTTACCATTCTGACTGGCATCAACTGATCCCATGGGACTGCCTCCTCAGCTTTGGTCACCCAACCACCATGGTAAATTTCAAGAAGTAGTGCCCTTTGATAGTGGCTGCCCCAAAATTGCAGCATGAGTTTCCGCACTGAAACTTGATTCAAGGATGCGCTTGTCTGTCTTGCTCTTCCACGCAAGGAAATTTGCTGCAACATGTTTTGTCCCGTCCAAGTCATTGACGCCACAAAGTCCTACTACCAGGCAACCTTGCCGAGAAAACAACATTCGTTTATCAGCAAACGTTTGAACAAAACTACATCATCACTTTTCGATTTCAACATCAACACCATCATACAAACCAGGGTCATTGTTACACAAATCACGACACTTCAAAACCACTTGTTGAAACTTGATTATTTTCACCACCTTATTCGCAACCAACAAACCGGTGACATTCACCTTATTCACACGCTTCTGAAGATGATTGCGATAAAACATATATCGGGCCCAACTTGGAGTTGCCAGCCACTGCAGGGATCTCAGAGTTGATCGAAAATCAGATCCCCCGGTCTCAGCCACCAGAGGTGCAGGGTTCAGGTTGCGTTCCCTGTCAACAGGAACAACTTCCAATGTACCCCCCGCAAACGCTTTTTGTGCAAGCGCTTTTTGTTGCACAGTGATATTTTTTTTTCTTTGTTCTTGTTGATTTTTTTCCACAATAAGTGACGCCACTGCCACCTTCTGCCACTTTGCACCGTTCCCCAATGAAACAAATCATGAAGGGTAGCGTCAGCTACCTGAGTTCTCCATGCTTCAGTACGATCATCGGGGTACTGGGGGACCAGCCCGACCAAAAACGTAGAATTTTAGGCGTCATCTTTTAGATTTCAATTATAAAGGCCTCTCCACCCCCCCTTGAAATGGTCATGGGTTCAATTCCCACAGGTGACGTGGCCACGTGCCCCCACAGTAAAGGAACACCCTCCATGAGGGAAATATCCCTGTAGTCCAGCATAGATCGGGTCCAAAAGGGTCCGTGTGGAGGGCGCAACCAAAAAGAGGTTTAAAAAAAAATGTTTTAACATGTTTTAAATAAACGGTTTTGAAATGTGCAACCTTTCACGCTGCACGGGACAATGTATCATGCAGTCATGCTTTGGGTAAAACATTTTAGTTTTGAACAGCTAGACGGTGTTCTTATTTAAACCTTTTTGTTGTCGACGCAGGCTAAGATGATTGTATTCAAAACATGACTGCATGATACACGGTTTCGTGCAGCGTGAAAAAATGCACGAAAAGGGGTTGATTTACCGAAAAGGATGCCAAGAGGGCTCCAATTTATCACGTTTCTAAAACTGCAATGTTTTGTGTTAAAAACATATTACAAGTTTCTCATTGAACAAAAAATAAATTTGAAAATGTGTGTTGAATAAAGATTAATTTTGATTGATTATATAGCGCGCTTTGGAAAATTTGAAACCTTAGAATGCATAGAGAACAGTGATGGATCCCAAGAAACATCAAAAAATATAAAAACAAAAATGTGCACACACACACATACACACACACATACGCACACACAATATAATATAATATAATATAATATAATATAATTTATTTTAACATAATATAATATAGTATAATATGATATGATATGATATGATATAGGGATGGTGGGTCCCAAACTTAGACCAAGTAATATATTCCATCGTATTAACTCGTTTTCTTGAAGGATTCTGTTGATCCACATGATGCTATGCCCAGTTTTGGTCACAAATGGCGTGCGGCACCTCCAAAGAAGCAGCGTTTGCTGCGATTGAACTTGTGGAAACTGCATGAAACTGCTTGGTTTTTGCATGATTCTTTACCACAACTGCTGCAAATAGGTGCCCAAATGTGGGTATAGAAAACCGACGTGCAAATTTCAAATATCGAACAACTTTGATTCAGAAACGGTCAAGTGCTGATGAAAATCATGGATGGTGTCTGGTTGAGGTTATCAAACGTTTCATGGAAATGGATGAGCAATATGGTAGACTTCCTGAAGTTGATTTTTACGCTGGTGGTGAACAAGTTGTCACCCTAACCAGAACTTCACTAGAGGGACGTGGAGGATGTGGAGGACGTTTAGGCCGTGGGCTCTTGGCTGTGCGGTGCTGCGGGCAATTGTGCTAGATCCAGACCCCTTCCCCCAGAGTTCCCGAGACCCAGCTACAACGTCCTTGACACTACTTAGTACGAACAATACCACCCACTTTGTTTCGAAGAAAAACGTTGGCAGTCAAAATTATAAGCTTAACAATTTTGCCGACTCATTATGTTTCGACAAGTACAAACTATAACCCATCCTATCTTGGATGAAATGCTTTCATTTTTTTAAAAGTTTGGATTTTCTTCAGTGCATGGCAAAGACATACTAAGTTTAGCAAAGAAAAATACTATGTCTTAGGGCCGTGTTGTGCCCCCACAAGGCTAGGGCGATACATACTTACACATTTACATACTTACATACCTACATACTTACACACTTACATACTTACATACCTACATACTTATACATACTTACAAACCCATCTACATACATACATACATGCATGCATGCATATATACATACACATACATACGTGCATACATACATACATACAGACAGACAGACATACAAACATACAAACATACAAACATACAGACATACAGACATACAGACATACAAACATACCGTAGCCATTTTGGCTCAAGCATTTGCGATCTCCCAGCAACTTGTTTTGGAACTCTTGTGAAGGTCAATAGTGTCAATAGCCAACATCTGAAGTCGGGAAAAAAACTTGACGGACATATGAGTCAGAGAGTTACACAAGAATCACAAGGACAGTCTGCCTGAAGAGTAACCTTGCAATCGAAACAGGCTTCCCGTCGAAGTATATTTGCTAGGCACCGTGGGGAAACGCCACACATATGTTTCCAACAAGTTTGGATGGATTATCCACAGAATTACCCAACACGTTTGTGATCATTGACCCAGAGCAACAGCCATTGACCGGCGAGCTCCTGTGCGGCAGCATCTACCTTGGCGGCGTAACTTTGAACAGGATACTACAGAGTCGTCTCGAAAAATGAAGTTCAAAGAGAACCTACGGATGATGAGGATCCCGAAACCACCCAAGAGAGAGCGAACAAGGAAAACAGCAGATTACGCTCCGAGAACGACGCCCTGCAGGTGGAACTGCAGCAACTCACTGGACAAGAAGGAACCGGCGCAGGGGCTCAAAAGGCCCTGTGAAGAGATGCGGCCCGCCACTATTTCAGAAGCTCCCTCTGAAGATCTGGATGCAGTCCACGCAACCCTTCTTGAGGAAACTTTGCGGCTTGAAAACAAGGAAGCCGCCACTATTTCAGAAGCTCCCTCTGAAGATCTGGATGAAGCCTACGCAAGCCTTCTTGAGGAAACTTAGCTTGAAAAGAAGGAGGCTCAAGAGGCCTCACGCGAACTGGCCACGTGGCGTGCCACGTCATGGACGTTGCATTGGATGGGGGATTCTGGGCTAATAATGCGGGAACGTTTGTTGATTTTTGCCTCCGATGATTCGAGTTGGTTGTATACAGTTTGTTTGCCTGTGCCTTCAATGGGCCCGCAAAATTGAGCATACAGGTCTCAAATCCCTGATGTGATTTGATATGATATGGTTTAGTTTCATTACATTTCATTTGATTTAATTTGATTAGATTTGATACGAAATGACATGACATGAGATGACATGACATGACATGACATGACAGGACATGACATGTCATGATTCCGAGAGAAAAAAGGAAAAACAAAACGCATACTGTATGCTGGAATTGTTAACTATTATTTTTGTGTTAGCGTGCTTTTTTTAGAATAGTCGTTTTTTTCGATCAAAGGTTTGTTGCCTGTTCGCTTTAATTTTCATTTTTTTTTCTCCTTCACCCTTTGCGCGTCCCAGGAGCAGGCATGAGGCACTTCACAACATTTAGGTTGAAATCATTTCATTTCACCTTGAATCGCGTCATCGAACAGGTAGCAAAAAAAGGAGGGAATAAAAAACAAAGAAAAAAAAACACGTTGTTGTTGCGCCGTTCTGGTGAGAAAGAACGTCTTGTGGAAATCGTGGTTTGAAACCTCCAAGAAGGTCCGTGCATGAAGGTGTTGAACACGCCGTGTGCTACAAAGGCTTGTGCGAAAGTTTTTGTTGGATGTTTTGGGGATGTTTGGAAATATCATCCCAGAAGGTGCTTTTCTGACAGTCCTCATCCTTGTCTCTTTTTGCACCCTCGACACTCCAAGAGTGCCATGCTTGTCATCATAGTGGTCGTATTTTAGTTTCACCTACTCACAGTCTATCTTTCAGTGTGTTTCTGAAAGTTTTGTAACGTTATAAGCCGGGTTGTTGTATGAAGATCCGGACCCGGACCTTGTGGAGTTCTTTTTGCTAAAAAAAGGGATCTTAGAACATATCATGGGATAAAAAGGCTATGGTTCACCGTGTGCCAGGGCCCGCGGTTGGGGCTTGCGGTATGGGCTCAAGAATTCGGGGGCCGTGGGGGGAAGCCCGTAGAGCCCGCGAAACCCGTAGAGCCCGCGAAGCCCGTAGAGCCCGTCAAACCCGAATTTGAGATTATTTAAGTTCCCTCATTACTTGAACCTTTGGAACTTCCTGCCGCGTGACCATGCCCTTTGATTGAATAAAACACCATAGCGGACAGGGACTGTGCTGCCTGCATTCTGCTTTCATGTGCTTTCACTTTGTTAGTGTTGTTCCCTCAATTTCCCTCACCTGCATTATCCGGATTGTTGGATCTATGTTAACCACTCCTCTCCTCCTTGTCCTCCTCACCGCGCCGGGCCTCAACCGCAAAACCCGGATCAGAGTGTTGCCCGCCGGACCTGGATCGCAAGCGTCTGGGTGAGATAGAATGCCACAATGAATGTGAGAAAATACAGTAGCTACATATGTCCGAAAAGATTCCAAAAGAGATGCCAGATAGCATGGCAGCAAGAATTGTCAGAAGTTATGCAAGATAGAATGCCAAAAGGAATGCGAAAAGATGTGCCAGAATGCCAAAAATATGCAAGATAGAATGCGCGGGTCCGACAATGTCAATTTATGCCAGATATTATACGTGAAAAAAATTGGTGGAATGCCAGAAAGAATGTCAAAAAAAACCCAGACACAGATGCCAGATAAAACACGAGAAAATATACGGGCGCGGGTTCGCTTTGAGCGTAAATTCCGGATCGCTTCGGGCGTGAATTTAGGATCGCAATGCGCGTGAATTTTGGATCGCTCCGGGCGTAAACTGTTGGTGCACTGGGCAACTTTTGTGCGTAATGCGTGCATGGCGGGCATCAGAGGGGAAAAGGCGTGTGCGAGGCTTTAGGTGCGATAGTATGTGCCAGTAAAGTCAGTAAGGTCAGATGAGTGCGTTCAAGTGCAAGTGCACGATGAGTGGCAGACTGGGCAAGTTGGTGCGTCATGCGTGCGCGGCGGACAACATTCTAAGGAGGCTTGCGTCAGGCGCAGGAACACGCGCACATTAGGTAAGATGAACGTGTTGAAGTGCAAGGGGGATACGTGCGCAAGAGTGGGCACAACCCGCGTGTAATGTTTGTAAAATTCACAAAAATAGAGAGGAGAAGGCATGACCGTGAGGCGAAAAAAATTGCATCTAGGTAATACGAGCGTGGCCAGGTGCAAGTGGTACACGCGTGGAGCCGGGCAAAACCGTGAGTAATGCTGGTAAGTGTAATACGAAGACTTTCTTCATTCCTGTCCAGTGTCGGTTCGGAATTTTTGGTTGTTGACTATTTTGGTCGGCTTCAATTTGAAGACTTGAGACTTCAACGGTGTCTCCGCATGCAAAAAAAGTTATCTGTTCCTTCCGCTTGTCTGAGAACAATATTAGCTGGGTCCTTATGCAGAGCACTGGGTATATATATATCTATATAAATATATTCAGGTATATAAATATATAAATATATAAATATATAAATATATAAAATATATAAATTTATAAATTTATAAATATATAAATATATAAAATATATAAAAAATATAAATATAAATATATTAATATATAAAAAAATATAAATATAAATATATTAATATATAAAAAAATTATAAATATAAATATATTAATATATAAAAAATATATATGAATATAAATATATTAATATATAAATAGATAAATATATAGAGAGAGACTCGTGTTCTTACTGCTTGCTAATGAATTTACCAGGAAATAGCCAGAGTTGTACAGCTCCGAATGTGAGTTACAGACAACATGTAGTGAGATGGGTGCCCCATGCCGCGGTGCAAATTTAGAAGCCACAGAGTTTGGACGCAAATTTAACAGCAGAGGATTAAGAGACAAGTCCCAGCAACAAAAGCTGTCGTTTTGCTTAATCTGTGTAACTCATTATCGGAGACTTTAAAGACGAAATGCTCAGTGAAGACGCGCGTCAGGCCAGCCACATACATGTTCTGGAGTTTCGCAGGCCATGGTGATATGGTGTTGTAATGAATGGTGATGTGGCTTTGTCCCTTGTCCCTTGTCCCCAACTGTCCCCATGTTCCCGCCCCCTGTCCCCTAAGTGTCAGACCCTAAAGGTGTTGTGATGCAGATGTGGCTTTGTCCCGTGTCCCTTGTCCCCAACTGTCCCCATGTCCCCGCCCCCTGTCCCCCAAGTGTTACAGCCTAAAAGTGTTGTAATGAATGGTGATGTGGCTTTGTCCCTTGTCCCTTCTCCCCAACTGTCCCCATGTCTCCGCCCCCGGCCCCCTAAGTGTCAGACCCTCAAGGTGTTGTTGTTTATGCCCAAAGAGAACCTGATTTGTGCCCAACGTGATCCTCTGTGACCCATGCGTTGTGATTTAGGACCAAAGTGATCCCAACCTTTTCGCAGGTGATATATGCTCAAAGTGTTCAAATATACCCGATAAAATGCTGACCTGAAGAGCCTTTTCCGCAAACCGTGGGCCCGCAAACCCGCGGGCCCGCAAGCCCGCGATGGGCCCATATAAGCCCGCGAACCCGCGAGCCCGCGGTGCCGCGCTAGTCTTGGGCAACAAGGGGACCAATGTCGAGAAAAAATTGGAAAATGGACTGGAGTAAAACTGCTCGAGGATTTCTACAAGTCCCTTGTATGAAAATCTTGCAGTAATCTTATCGGGAACTTTTGTTAGGAAATGTTTTTCTTAGTTCGTTTGCCGGGACCAAAAATATGGTGCCAAAAAAGTATATAACAAAATGAGATCATTGTTCATTTGCCTGATCTGAATATCGGAATATGTTCATTGAAATTACACTTTCGTAAAACTACGCACACAGGAATTGGTGAAAACAAAAAACATGCACTTTAGGAGTCAGTGATGGCCGAGTAATTCTCACACAAACAAATCCAGTAAACAACACTGTCGCGAGAAGGTAGTTTGGGATGCTAGCTGCTTGTTGGCAAGGCTTTGCTACACCCAGCTAACAACATTTATCGTCAAATATGTTGTGTCGCGTTTTCGTTGTGGTTTCCGAGCGTCGACTGGCATTGCCGCACCAGATCCGACTAATCACATGTTCAAACAATGTGAGGTGAAACAAAATTGATTTTTGATCTTTGGCTGCAACTCCTGTGCTTATTTGTTTCATTTGACCTCCTTTACAACCTCTTCTCAGCATAGGCAAACCATTACACCCTGCCCCACACCCTCTACGGTGTGCAGGTGCGTAGCAACGTGTTTCCCACAATGCCACTCCATCAAGTCGGCGTGCAAGTGCGTAGCAACGCCATTACACCCCACCCAACCCCTTCAAGACATAGTAGCAACGCTGAAACATTCAATATTGTAATAAAAACATTCGCCCCCTGGCGCCATTTCACACGGCTCAGCAAAAACAAGACACCATCACTGTACATTGTCAACTGTCATGGTGCACGTTGTCGCTTGTTTGGATTACGGAAGTCTGCGATATTGGTTTCCTGTTGCCACTCGAGTCATTAGAGGTAAGGTTTCGGTTTGTGGTGGTTGGCCAAGGTCAAAAGCTTGCGCTCGAAGCTGGTCATACGTGGCGACAAGCCAAGACCACCAAACCCGGCAGTTGGGACCTTAAGATTCTGATCGCAATGGGAATGTTGGTGGCATTGGTTTGATAGGTTCTTCAGGACAGGATTCGAATGAGGGCACCCCAGAAATTTCAGATCAAATTGATTTGCAGACGCCAAGGCCCATACCATTATATCGGGACGGGCTCCCAGGGCCAGGCTGGAGTCCAAGGAGTCAAAAGTTCGTTTTGGTTGGAAATTGATGTGGGATATGTCTGGTTGCCAGGTTCAATTCTTTCTTGCTTGTGCTGATTGGTTGCTGGCAGATGAAACATCATGCCACAGAGACAAATTAGTACATTTCTTCGCGTATATATTTTTATGTTTTAAATTGGTGATCCCTTATGAATATATATTTTTCATTGTCAGTCGCCAAAAAGAATGTTTCCATTCCTCTTGCAACTGGAAACGTTAAACTTACCATTTTTCAACCTTCCAACCAACCGTTCCTCCCCACCCTAAAGAGTTTCCCCACTCATATTTAAGTGGCGAACCCATACCGAAGTAATTTTTAAGGACCCTTACGTTCCCACCCCTGCCAAACATGTCGTACCCAATTTTTTTTTGAGTAGTAATGCATGGGTTTTACCATTGGAAGTGAGTGAACGGTTTCACCCGGCATAAGGGAAACTTGTGATGGCGAGGCACCTGAGAAGCAGGTGTTGGAAGTGATTTCCCGCAAGGTTTGCAACAGGCTGGAGAGACTTTTGCAACGGTTCGAACGGTGCAGATGAAGGCTCAATGAAGGAATGTGGCAAACCAAAAATCATCCTACAATTGGGATGGTTTATGCAACCCATTTAGGTCCATTCTCAATTCTCGTGTGCATAATTTTGGGATCCTGTTACTGCTGGATTTACCTCATTATTCTCATTCAGATAAATTCCGAATGCATCTCATGGGTTGTTCTTATCTCCAAGAGAGTGGTAGGAGGGTTGTTTGTTCAATTCTGGGGCACAAAGTGTCAGTGTGCCCTTGCAACACTCCAGGAGGCTCTCCGTTTGTTCATTGTTGGCAATGTGCCTTATTCTTTGCGACATGCTCTCCATAACAAAAGCGGTGCACAAAGGCACAAATCACGATATATCGAGACAGCGTTGAATAGTGAAAGTGCATGTGCCTTCGATTGTTTAGAAGGGCAATGGCTGAACTGTGGTCAAAATGTTGACATGTGTTGTGGAAAATTTCTAGGATGAACTGATGAACACGAAAGAAATGTCAGCTGCCCGCCATAATAATTGAGAGGAAAACACTACATTACATGCATTCTTTAAATCATTTCATATCCCACGAGTGATGTGGATGCAAGGTGCTAATGGTTTGCTTTTTTGAAGACAGGGGATGTCGTGTGGATTGCAGGAATGCTTTGACGCAACTCCCCAATCCTCGAAGATATACTCTACACCATCCAACAGTCTCAGCCCCGGATTTTTTTGATTGATGTTGGCTTGGAGAAATTGATTGGTGGTTGAGTGAGGCGGAACTTGGTTTGAGTTCACTTGAAGCTTGAACCCTGGGCATGTATACAAATTTTACTAGTCTGATGTTGGTATGTCTCACATGGAGACGCCGAGTTACAATTCGAATGCGATGATGTTTTGGAAACCTTCGGCGAGAGCCTCATCGACGTAAGGAGCCTGAGTTCGGCGCAGGGCACTGGGGAGGGCACCGTCAGATTTCTTCCCATGGTGCGTTGGTGGAAAAACTATAGATTCCTGAGTTTCCATGGTGGATGCCTATGCTGAACGTTTATGTCCCCAGAACTGGTTGAAGAAAACAATTACCGGACCCCCCTTGGATTTGCTGGGCTAGTAAACACCATGGTTGCCCGTAATTTTTCTCCTAGCCAACCTATTCCTAGAACTCCGAACAAAATGCGAATTGCACCAACAACAACAAACTCAACAAACTCAACAATTCCAACCCCTCTTTGGCAGTGGCACTTCCGTCCGGGGCGTCGCCGTGGCATCCAAAAGGCGCTGACTTTGGGCGAAGACTTGGCAACTTTTTGTGTAGACCTCAGATGGGTTATCCACCATCTTTCATGGTTCCAAATACATGGGGTTTCAGCCCCTACAGCAACCATTGGCTTTTGGGGTGTATATAGTATATATATATAAATATGAATTGCGTATGATGGGGTTGATGCCATTTTGGACCAGGTCCCCAACCAAATGCGCCTGACGGCCTCAAACGAACCTCCGTACCTTGAACAACTCTGCCTGAAACATCTTTGAGCCTACTCGGCAGGAAATGAATATGGTCACAGAAAATTGAAGCTTTGCGGCTAAGTTTCTCACTTGCCTCGCTATACTGGGGTCAGACTTTCAAACTTAGTGGGTGAATAAAGCATTTGAAAATCTTTCGATTTTGTATCACTGCTGCAGGTAATCAGTGGCAGATCCCTTAGTTCTCCGACCGCTGGTGCCATGCAGGTTGGGATATAGACATCTGCGGTTCAAGGCGGTGTGACAATGGGGTGGAGCTGAAAGACAAAGCTTCAGATGTGGATCCAGTGGATCCGTCATTTTTCAGTGCCTTTCAGCCTGCTTGATGTACCTCTCCCTGGCATGTCCCCAGGGACGAGAAATTCTTTGATTTCGAACCCGAAGATGACGATGATGACGATGATGAGGCGCGTGAATTTCCGGTCGAGAGAGCGTCAGACGCGAGGTCAGTGAAATTCTTGTCCCATTTATTCTTAGTTGCTCTTTTTCACCGTGCTGTGTTTCCGAGTCGTTCTCCAGAGTATGAGCACGCTGCGTTTGTGTTCCGAATTCCTAGAGCGCATTGAAGTCCTGAGAATTTTTTTGGGTTTGGGAAAATATCTTGAACCATTTGGGCTCAGATGGCGGGCGTGCAGGGCACGCAGGGGCTACAGACATGGGCCTTCCACGCCACGTGATCTCCTTGGCGTGAAGCCATGGAGCTGCCCGAGTTCCGTTGCGGCTCCCCGGCCTTGGCCTCTCGTGGAAGCCGCCGGAAGCCGGAGGACTTGGTGGTGGAGGGGAGCCCCGATGACAGTCCACCAGCCACAGCGAGGCCACCAGCACATGGCATTGTGAGGGTACATCGCTTTGCAGCAGGCAGAGCCCTGGCACTTCTTCACGCAGCGCACAGCGGGTCGAGCCCTACGCGTGGTAAGAAGGCGATGTCTCTGGATGGAGCCATCCCTCCCGAGGAACGGGCTTCACCTGAAGGTTGGCAAGGCCCTCTTTGTCCTCCCAGTGGCGCTAGTTTTCGTGTTGCCAGGAGGCAAAGGCTCGGAAAGATGAGACACAGCAGCGATGATTCTGAGAGCCTTTCCACCAGGGCCGGCTCGCCCAATCATAGCCCTGATGAAATTGAGACCCAGGCGTGGCCAAGCCATGAGTTGGAAGAAAAAATCAGGAAACCAAGGTCCGAAGTGAAGCTGACGCTCCCTATTGCCATCCGGGAACCATCCTCCGCAGAAGGTACATCCAGCTTCCAGAGCTTTCCTTGTCCGGTTGCCAGTTGGACTGAAGCTAAGCAGGAGGCAAAGGAGGAACCCACATCCTGGAGAGCTCCAGGCCATGTTCCCATCGATTGTGTGATTCGGAGACGAAAGAAGCGAGCCAAGGAGTTGCGGCTGGCTTTGCCCTTCCCAGTGCCCAAAGATGATCCACGATTTGGACATTTGATTGAGACTGAGGGGCAAACATGTCAGGTACCCCGAAGTCAATCCAGCTTTGCGTGGGTTTAGGAAATGTTAGCAATGGGCCCCTTAGAATGAGGGCGATGAGTGATGAGGTCCATGGGCGTATACTCCACAGTAGGAAGATGTGTCAATAGGAGTCAAAAAATCGCTTGTTGGCCAGATTTGGCCAGATTCTGCATGTGATGTCCACAACCTGATGTGTTTCAACGACCTCATCGCCTTCTGGGGCTCCATTCGCCTTCGTGCTGGTTGGCTAGCACCACATAGAGATCCACCATTTTCATCAAATTTTCATCCATTTTCCCTTAGGCGATCCAGCGCCGGAGGCTGCAAAAGAGCTGCTGGGGGCTGGATTTTCGGTCATGAGCTAGCAACATGATGGAACATGGAAATCCAACATGAATCAGGTTGTGCCTTGAAGTACCCTTGAAATATTTGAAGCTTAGTCGGGGTCCGGGGTTCTGTTTTTTCTTCCTTTCACAGCAGCTGATGGAGTTGATGGGGCTACATGTCACCAGGGCTTGAGATGGCGCCAGGACGAGTCAGCAAGGAGTGAGGGCCAAGATCTCTAAGGCATTGCCGCGCTCCATCAATGCTTCCAATGTTTCCAGAAAAAATAGGCTCATAGGGGCCAAATCCTTCTAAACCAAATCTGAATTTGTTTCTTGATTCTTTTCTCAGCACTTAGAGGATTTGCAAAGAAGTTGGCGCACCCGTTGCATAAGAACGCTCTATGCCAGTTGCACATAGTTAGACGGCGATGGAGAGAAAGACCAGCATACCCTTGGCCCATTGGCGGATGAGCCATCCGCCTTGTTTCGTCTATGCGTTTGTCGACCGTAAGGGACTTCAGGTCGTGGGCATGGCTTCGGACTTGGAGAAAAGACGCGCGCTGGAATTAGTGCGGTAAACCCCACCCTACTCCACTTACCCTGTTTGACCATTTGGGTGGTATTCAAAAATAGCTAGGAAGACGGGGTCTATTGTTGGGTTTGCCACATTGGTGCAGAACTACAGTGTTCCAAACGTCAGAAGTGTTTGGCATAGTCAGGGCTCAAGAGGTGCACCCAAAATTGGGGTGCCCGTTGAACGGGGTGCCCGTTGAACGGGGTGCCCTGTTGACGTGCTGCGGGAGGATTGGCGACCGGTTTTTTCTTTTCGTTTTTCCAGTGGATTAAATGTGAACTATCGGGGATTTATGGATTATATGAATAATACTGATCATATATGATTATATGATTAAGTGTCATGCGCATGTTAACGATTGTCATTGTCATATTGTTACTGCTATTAGATTCAGCCACAGCAAGAACATGCAAATTTGGAGGCAAGGCAGAAGGTCAGCAAAGGACACTCAGAACTTCTGCAGGAGACTTGGCCCCAGATGACCAGTGGAATGAATCTTCCGGTTGCATCGTGCGGGCCCAAGGTGTCAAGTCGCCGCACCTCGATATTCACACAGAGATCAGTAGCGGTTGCACAATATATAGACAAATACACACACACACATATATATATTTATATTATATATATGTATATATAAATGTATATGGATGGATGGATGGATGGATGGGTGGGTGGATGGGTGGGTGGGTGGGTGGATGGATGGATGGAGAGAGGGAGAGAGAGAGAGAGAGATATATATAATATAATATCAGATTCGTCACTTGACGCGGATGCATACACACTTATTGCATCTTTATTATCGGAGCATAAGGTGGACAATCCAAGAATAAACATCTCCGGGGGCATAATCCCAAAGGGTTAGCTTGAGCAACTTGGGGGCGGTTGATTGAGTGTGCCACATTAGGAAAGTCCTTTGGCTAGCTTATGTGAGGCCTGGTCGGGCCCCGAGTCGCGTGATTACGCAGAGCCCTGCAGTGGGTTCGGGCCACAGTTTCTAGATGTGGGGACGGGCCAGACAAAGGCTACCAAACGAACCTGCAGATTTTTGTAGGCCTTATGGTGTGTATGTATATATATACAAACAAATATAGACATATATATTTGTGTATATATATATGTACACATATGCATATATATATATATATATGTATACATATATTTATACACACAAGTGTAGTTGCCGAGAAGGATGTAAAGACATTTTCGGGCTGCTGTGTCGAATGGTTTGGCTCAGGTTTTCGTAGCATGCTCACTGGCCCTGGATATCCTGTGGCCATGGTCACCATTGCCCGCAACGCCAAATCAATGTGGATCGCTCAGTTCTCACCGATCCTGATGAACTATCTGAGCGGTGACCGTGTAGAAAGATTGGAAAGGACGAATGTATTGCTTGAAATTCGATGCCCAAACCGTTTGCAACTTTCCTTCTTTCTGATCCTTTTACTTCCCTGAGGTGTGATTTGCAGGCGCCTTGAGCTGTTTCCTCTCCGCCGAAACCTCTACGAAGACCCCCGGTGCAAAAACTGGACCCCTTGCAGGTGATGGCCAGTGCTCGTGTCCGCTCGCCACCTGCAACTGCACAGGCACTGGATATTGCACGGTTTGGCATCAACAACATATTTGCCAACAACTGTGTTTGGCATTGGGCTAGCATCTTGAGACGTTATCTCACCTGGAAGCACTGAGCTTGTCCAATAGGGTGCCACAAGAAGAAACCATGGTATCCGTCATTTGGCGCACCCCCCATCGGATCCCATAGATCGAGTCCTCCCAATGCCAGGGCAGCCCTCGAGCTAGTCCGGTGAATCAGAGAGGACAGGGGATGAATCAGATCTCCCTACTTGGCCATGCCGCTGAGAACCAGCTTCGTTTTCTCCGTGGTATGGAAAATAACATGGCAAACATTCTTGACAGCTAATTAGATTGGCTAAATTATGTGGAATCTTCATATGAGAGATAGAGAGAGAGAGATAGATAGATTAGATTAGATTAGATTAGATTAGATTAGATTAGATAGATAGATAGACAGATAGATAGATAGATTAGATAGATACATAGATAGATACATAAAGGATAGGTAGATAGATAGATACATAGATAGATACATAAAGGATAGGTAGATAGATAGATAGATAGATAGATAGATACATAGACAAATAGACAGGATAAGGTAAGGTAAGATAAGGCAAGCTGCAATAAGATACCATACGATAAGATAAGATCGGATAGATGGACAGATAGCTAGCTAGCTAGCTAGGTAGGTAGGTAGGTAGGTAGATAGATAGACGCACACACACACATGCATATAATATACATGTGCAAAGGGGGTTCTTACAGCAACTGACTCGCAATGTTATGATGTGAGGACGCGCCCCGGAGAACTTTTCCATGACCATTGGGGCAGGGACGGCAGGGAGGCCTGGTGAAAGGTGATGCAAGGGGCGATCAGGCCAGGCATGAAAATTTTGACCAAAACCACCGCTGTTGATCGGTTATTGTAGGCATTGTAGGGCTTTGCACTGCCGAGTTTGTTGATGTTTATTGAGGATTGTGTTCCCTTATTGCTGTGGCATTTTGGGAATCCTTTGGTCGGATGTCTTGCTTGAATCTCTTCTGTCCATCCATGAGTAGCCTTGTGCCCATGATGACAGAATCAGGCTGCAATCACGTGCTGGCGCTCAGATCCGACTTTTTCGGTGGCATTGGTTTGTTGCAACTATCAAAACCAATTCCTCCGCAATTTGCAGCGCTAAGTGGATGTGAGATTTCTCGCAAGATGTCTTCCGGTTTGCGGGTGGTTCTTTTGTTTCCTCTGGTCTTCCACCCCAATTGGGATGATGATCCCATTTGACTTTCACATTTTTGGTGAGTGAAACCAAGCAGCCCCTTGCAGGCAAGGCGTTTTGACGCCTCAGCAGACGGTGCAGACCGCTGGTGCTTGCATCGCTCCAGGCATTGTGACCCCAAAACTGGAGCCTACAACCCATCAGTTGGGGCGTCCATCGTAGATGATGCATGTTGATGGATGGTGACAGCAAAATTTCATATGTAATTTCTAGCTTTCAACGTTTTCCTATCCGATTCTATCTATTTTGGTGGTTGCTACACTTGCTTCGGGAGATCCCCTATTTTAACGGCAGTGCTGAGGACATGTTGTGGTGCAAGTGACATTTGGAATGCAGCCACTGTTGTCTCTTTGTGCCATGGATGCAGGGCGAAGTGCCGCTGGCCCGTCCCAAAGCTCAGTTTCTTTGGGAGAGCTGAGAATGATGGCTTTCAAAATCCAAAAGACTCAAAATTTCAACTTGGTGTGTCAATGATCCAAGCGGACCCTTCTACAACCTTCAGGGGAGAATAGAATTGCTGCACTCAGGTAGAGTACAATCAATATCTTCCCTTTTAGTGATTTTAGTGCAGCCATCTACCCTGGAACCATGTTTGGGAATATCAGAGAAATCTTTGAGAAACATTAAAAAACATGAATGGCAATCCATCCTTGGGAAGATCGTAAACTTTGGGTAAAAAAATCTGCGGGTAAATACCTGACATTTTCATAGAAACAACAGATTTACACTCTGCTTGTTTTACGTAGCTATAGAAAGTTGCCATTTATTTTTTTTTACAAAGTTTATAAAAATGATGATTTACCACTTTACCATTTACCTAAGCTATAAACAAATGGTGATTTTCCCGTTCGCGAAGAACCATATTTCCTCATCCCGGGTATCTCACACGGACCAAGGCCTGGAGAACGTCCAGCTCCAAGGGCTCCATTCCAAACAGGTTCCATTCGTTGAACAGACGTCGTAGTTGTTATAGGTCAAAGGCTGCAAGTTATATAAATAGATCTTGTAACATATCAATTATAAATCAGGTACATATCATATATGATATATGTCTAGTATATTATAGCGGTCTATGACTGTATATGCTTTATAATACACTCCAATATATGTTTATTGTGTGTGATACATGTATGTATGTGCTATCCGTATCGTACTTGTGCACTCATGGTTCTTGGTGATACTTAGATGCTTGTGATGAGTCACGACCCACAAGTCGGACTCCTGAGCCGCTGCCTGCAAAACAGGCCCCACGGCCACGCTGGGAATCTCCAGCCGAAAAGCGCCGCCAGGGGCGCAGGGGGCGGGGACTGGGGATTGACCAGCCCATGAGCTGTTTTCAATGGATTTCAAATGATTTCACTACAAAACCAACAGCATCAACAGCTCACCCATCTGAAGCCGCGCGCAGGAAATCCAGATGCAACTTGCGTCAATTTGCTTAGGCCTCCATCGGTCCGTCGAACCTTCACTAATGTGCCTTCGGTTGGGTACTCAGGATGCTATCCGGAAGCCAGGCCTGCCAGAAAAGGAATGGAATTCTCTTCATGGGATGTTGGAGATTGTATATCCATGTGTTGACATATATGAATATATATATATATATATCTCTCTCTCTCTCTCTCTTTCAAGATCAAACATATCAAGCCTTTACCTTCTGGAACTTTTGGTGCAAGTTCATCTCTCAAATGCAGGTGCGACTTCCCCGTGTTTGCATTTCGAGGCTGTTTGGCCAACTGGAACAGCCCTTCGGTCCAGTGGGGTGCTGAGACAACTACCGGCCATTGGCAATCCTACCAGCTGAGATCATCCTGTTGATGCAGACCTGAACATTTCAATCAAAACATCCACATGTCCCTGGAGGAAGTATAGCACCCCACAAAAAGATAGAAAAGTAGTAGAAAAGTAACATCCTACTGAATTGGTCCTTGTTGACCGCGGAATAAAGTGCCGTTTATTGTGAGTTCAAGATTGCAGATACATCATTTGCATGTATTTGATTATATTTTCAGTCAGGGTTTGGGGTTGGGGGGTGTGGCAAGAGCATCCGCTATTACCCCACAACACGATTCTTTGTTTTCATTGGATTTGGGTTGGGGTTTAGGGCGGTGGGGCAATAACATCGGCTACATGATACCTCGCAAGAACGGTGTTTGTCTCATTGCTACGCGGATTGCCCCGCCAGCATCCACTTCCTTAGCTTTGTTGGGGCTTTATTGATGTTAACAGATTTATATTCTGCTGCAACATGTTGAAACCACCCATCTTATCATTTCTATCGGGGTTGGTGAAGGAAGTATCGTTTTTTTTTGCCAAAGGATGAGCACATCGAACATCGCAGTCTGTGATCATGGCTGCAACAGACCGAACATCGCAGTCACGGAAGGCCTTTTGACCTCATTCCCCAATTGATGTGTGATGCTTAACATAACAATATTGAAGGTTGAATCTTGATGACACATGTCAAACACCTCTGCATGTCAAAGATGTCCAGATTGGGAAATGCCAGAAAGAAATGATCCTAAAACAATGCGTCGATTGCATTTGGACAAATGACATGATGAACAAGGATCCTGTGCAAGTGCAACAAACACGTGAAACTGAAACTACTTGCAGCGAATTTGACCCGAAAAGTGGCCCAAGAATGGACAACGTACTTTTCCGTTTTTTTGGGCTTTACTATAATTTGAACTAAAGTTTGCAGGTCCTTTGTGCCCCAGACATGTGCAGTCGTTGCTCCATCTGAGGTAGTGCAGATAGAAAATCCTTGCACGTGCGCAGCTCTGGCACTAGAATTCGGAGCTTCTCTCCAGAGCCGAAAGGAATGGCATACGTTTTATCTCCCCTCGCATGCTGAAGCCTTCAACGTTTGCAGGTTGGGTTGGACATGGATACTGTCACATGTGAAGCAAGTTTCAAAGCACCAGGAGAACTTACCACTGAAATGGCCGGATGCACTTTCAACATTTGTCGAACTACATCAAGTCACCCCTGGCTTTACTGCAAAGTGCTTCCTCCGCACTTAGGTTCAGATTCCAGGCACTTTCAGGGCGCAATCTTTTGATCTGTAGCCTCTGTGGAAATTTGCACCAGGAAGTCTATAACAAGCTGAATGATGTTCCTATTGTTCAATGCGCAGACCGGGGATCAGATGTGACACCAGTCCATCACGCCATTCCGGCATTTCGCCTTACGCTGGGGTCCGTTTGGGACTTTGGGACACAGGCACAGCGCCCACAGGGAGGCAAATCTCCAACTCTGTGTGGGGGGACTTGGTGGTGCAACCTGGACAATGATCAGCTGTGGCAAAGGGCGCTGTTGAGGAGGATACCATCTAATTACCAGCTGATGCCTAACATGTTTTGCTCCTGCTTACCTTTGTTGTTTGCAGGATTTTGACAATATAGGTGCTACAAACGCTTCGGTGGTTAGGCTTCGCCTTGAAACAATCTTTGTTCAATATTCCGATCCTCATGGTAAACCCAAGGGGAAGAAAACCATGCCTGATTGTATTGAAAACCATGCCTAAGAAAAGGGGTTTGCTATTGACCATCTCATTTCTCTATCCCAATGAAAAATCATGATTGCAATATATTGCAATGATAGTACTGCATAATCATGACTACCATGATAGTGTTCATGATCAATTGGGTAGTTTTACCAAATGAGCTCACATTGACCACCCCAATTTTCCTCGCTCATTTGCTCATCGTTCCCTTTGGAAAGGTCGCAGGATCTCCAGTCGCTGCCTGCGACGGCTCGGCGAATGAGTCCGGGCGGATAGATCAACGGCGTTGCGGTGTGGGCCAAGGTGGTGGTTTTCCTATAGCATGGGGGCCCCAACATCATCCAGTTTATTGGTGATTTGGGGAACCCCCAATTTCGAGATCACCCGCATGCGATGATATGTGATGCCCACAAGTGGGAGTTTTTCTAGGAAAAAAGAACATTGTGGGAGTTCAGGGCACCACGTTTTTGACAATTGTTGACCCATTCCAAAATTATAGTTCCTGAAAGAAAGGCTTGAACAACCAAGGAAACAAGGGCTCTTCATTTTGGAACACTGGCATGTTTTGTTGATCTCATTCAGTATTCATGGTCAGATCCCATGAATGAGGGCTTGGGACTTGGGCTTGGACCACGAAGCATCAGACTTGCCATCCCGCTTGAGTGCAAACTTTGCCAGAATGACTCATGGCTCACATCCTGAGGTCCTACACGCCCAGCCCGACCTGTTGGCCCTGTCAACAAGCTGGGCGCATCAGCTGTCAGCAGCTCAGTGCTTGGGGATGCGCTTTGGGCCGCCATGTGCTGGTCGCCTAGGCAGCTCCTGTGCGGTTGCAGCCCAGTACTTCGTTGGAGCCCTGAATGGCCAAGTGATATTTGCAGGACACAGTGACAGGAGAGCGCTCTCCACACAGAAATTGGAAGTTCTTCTCAGTGTCTGCTGAGGTCAATGTTGGCACCTGCAAAGGCACCCCACGGCTGTTACTAACCAGAACCGTGCAGGACCGTGCAGATTTTTTTGTGGCATCCTCCAGCTGAAGTACTTCATGGCACGTCCAACTCAGTCATAATACGGCAGCTTGTTTGTTTGAAAATGAGGCACGGTACCCCAATATCCCGGTTGATGATCGCCTTCCCATCAATATCTATCAATATTGATATGAATACACCCAAATACTCCACGTAACCGAGCATTTCAGTTGTTTGGGGTCAGTGTTCCTTTTTTCATGGTCAACCCCCATTTCCTGATTTTTGGTCTCATGGGTTCCCCCTCCTGTAACCCTACTTTCATGATGCCCCGCCAGGTGCCTCCAGTCTCCAGCCTGGTGAATGGCAGACGGGACGAGCCAGATGAGGTTGGAATAGGGAGATGGATCCAGGTGGTTCCGTGGTTCAGGCTTTCTGACCCATTTCTTGCGTATAATTGACGATCGAAAATTTCGGCACCCCGCAAGTTTGGGGATGTCCCAATCTGGTTGATGGTTTCTTTTTTCTTTTGCATCCTATTTGCGATGATGTTCCCCATAGGCAAATGTTTTTCATGGGCATTGAAACGCCGCCAGCAATGGCTTGACCCATCTTGTACCTTGGGTGTTTCGAGGTCATCCTGCGGCAAGTGACCAAGCTGCAGAACTCCTTGATGCAGCAGATTGAGAGTCCATGCGCCCAGTGAAAGATGGCCAGACCAAATGCACCATTACTTGGATTTGCTGAGTCTATGTTTTTTATTTTCAATCAGTTTACCCAGTATTTGGGGAATCTACCAGTCTCTTTTTCATAACATCGTTAAGCAGATCCAAGACGAGTGACTATACCATACCATACTGGAAACATTTGGAGACATCATTCCTGGGATGGTGGGAGGCGACTGGGTGCCAGCTTTCAGGCTTGTCCTGTGCTGAGGTACCAAGCAGCAGATTCAGAGGTACGGAGGGCTGTCGGAGCTGGCTTTCAGGTCAGTGAAGAATAGTAGCCGCTTAGTAGCCAGTAATTTGGTTGCTTGCTTGTGAGCTATTCTGCGTCCTTTCTTGGCATTTTTGCAGCTCTGGTTCCAAGGCAAATCAGGCTTAGGATGTAGGTCCATTGGATCTCTTACACTCCTCAGAATAGAACTGAGTGGGTTGACGCAATTTGTATGTAGGATTATAAAAGCATCACTTTTCTGGCCGCTTACTTTTTCAGGCAAAGCGCATTTGGTGCAAAAGCCGTGAACGGACTGAATCCGCAGGCAGGATGCAGGGGCAAGATGATGTGACAAACTATCAGGACTATCAACCTAGATTCCTGGACGAAAAGTCGACAGCTCAGGCAGTCGCTGCCATGACGGGTACTGCTGCCCCACGGCTCCGGGCGGCCCCGGCACCGGGCATGCCCGCCGCTGCGCCCGCCCGCGTGCCGGCAGCACCGGCATCAGCACCGGCATCAGCACCGGCATCAGCTGTGCCGGAACCGGAACCGATGCCAGCAGAGCCTGTCCCGGTTCAGCTGGCGGAGGTCGGATCGCTGACGCTGCCAGTGAATGAGGTGAAGCGGACGGAGGTTCAACCAGAGGATGGGAAGTTGGCAGCTGCGTTGTTCAATGGCCCGGGGCTCAGAGCGGCTCAGGTACTGGCCAAGACAGACCGACAGCACGTGATGCTATTTGCATATTGATTGGTTTTGGCGGTGATTTCTTGAACCTTCACAGGGCTGGTGCATGCTGGTGCTGAGGCCAAAGCCCTTCCAGACTTGCGGCTGCAAGGTGCCCGAACCATTTCTTTTTTGCTGCTTTGAGGATTGTTTGTCACTACTTTTTTTTGCCGCTGTTTCACGTTATTATAATTTCATTGCAAGGCATAGGACAAAGACTGGTTACTGTAATTCAGGCCATCAGTTTGGCTTCTGTTTTTTTAAATCGGAAAATCATGGAAAATCCATCTGTGAACGATGGGCTTTCTTTTCTTTTACTCATTTTACTCGTTCTTGATTGTGCACGGATGTTAAGGGAATCCTCATTCCCACGAGACGGAAATTTCGCCAAGATGTTCGGCGTCCGGTAATACAAAGATACAGGACCAAGAAGGATCACCCAGCAAAGCTGAATTGTTTGATGGAAACAAAAACTAGCCATTTTGTCTGTCCATCATTGCCCCAAATTTTGAGCCATGAATAATAACAGCCTTTCCGGCATGAACTCCTGACCCAAGCGCCATAGCATCAGGATCCAACGTGCTTGGCGACGGAGACGGAGGCTTGGGTGATCAGCATGGCCTTGGGAGATGGAGATGGTGAGCAAACTGGGTCACTGGGCTACATTGCCCTAGCGCTGCCAGGAGTCGTGCGAAGGGTCCAGAAGATCCTTGCGTGGAGCGGTCCCCAGACTATCCCAGAGTTGGAGTGGAAAAACGGTGTTGCACACCGAAGGCTCCAAGGGCTTGATGACCCATTATGTGGCTCATCCCCAAGCTGTCACGGACATTCCCTGTTCACCGCGAAACTCCATGAGATTATACCGTGATTTTACCATCAGCTTATTCCATGCACTAGAGTTCATCATTGTTCCTGTGCTATCAGAAAAATAGCTAAGAACCCCCTGGTTCACGAACTTTTTTTTTTGGGGGGATTATATACCATATTATACCCCGAATAACCACTAGTACCCTCTGGCAAACTAACATAGCTATGGAAAATCACCATTTTTCATGGGAAAATCCACTATGAATCACCATTTTCAATAGCTATGTAACAAATTACCAGAGGGTAGTCACCTCTGAATAACCACTAGTTCCCCATTTGATTCCCATGGCTGGCCTGACCACCGCCGCAGGCCAAGTTAATGCCCAAACACTTCGCCGCTCAGCGCATCCAGCGGGCCTGGAAGATTAGTCGATGGCGACGTGTCCAGGGCCCAGCGGGCGAGCGGGGTTAGACCTTGGTCTACCTTGGGAATACGATGCCATACGACTTGTTTGTTTTTTTTGTGCCAAATGAGGGGAGATGGTATGTAGATTGTATATATATAATGTCATTTATAACAATAATAGTAACACACACACAAACACACATTATACGTATATATATACACTCATTATATTCCACCAGACATATTTTGATGGGGGATATGGTTAATGATAGAACATGCAGTTTTTTTGGGGTATCGTATTTTCAGACAAACCCATTTAGACCAGCATGGGCAAGTGGATTTTGACCAAGCCTAGATTATTTTGATTGGTTGTAAAAGGGAATCTCTCTATATAATCTTCATATTTGTCAGCAATGTATTCTTCACAAGTCTTTGTTCATTTGGCCGCTGTATGCGGCGCAAAGTTCATGTGGAATCATGTGGAGAATATTTCAGAAGGGCTTACAACGGCAAACTTCTTGAAAGCTTGACATTTGGCAGTTTCAAAGTTTCCATCACAAGTTTGGAGGAGTGATGTTGCAATCATCCTTGACAGCATTCAGTATGGCTCCAGATTCACAAGCAGGATGTGATCGTTGTGGTTGAAGACAAAAAGATACAGAAGAAACTCTGTGAACTTTGAGCCATTGTTTTTGATGTTGACAATACTAATGCGGGGATTGTTGTGCAGTAATGATGATTCCAATTGAGTTGATTTATTCATTTTGATTAGTGACATTCCCATTGATATATCCCGATTGCACCCCCTTGTCTCATGGGTTTGTCTGAGAATGGAAACAACGGTATCCAGTGAAAAAAAAACAACGAATAATCCACAAAACGGCATATATTTTTTTGCTTCAAACATACGTATATATTTAAGTATGGCCCGCGCACACACACAGATAGATAGATGGATGGATGGATAGATAGATAGATTAGATTCGATTAGATTAGATTAGATTAGATAGATAGATTAGATAGATTAGATAGATTAAATAGATAGATAGATAGGATAGGATAGGATAGGATAAGATAAGATAAGATAAGATAGATAGATAGATAGATAGGTAGATAGATAGATAGAGAAATAGATAGATAGGTAGATATAGATAGATAGATATAGATAGATAGATAGATAGATAGATAGATATAGATAGATAGATATAGATAGATAGATAGGATAGGATAAGACAAGATAAGATAAGATAAGATAACGTAGATAGATAGATAGATAAATAGATAGATAGATAGATAGGTAGATAGCTAGATAGATAGATAGAGAAATAGATAGATAGGTAGATATAGATAGATAGATTTAGATAGATAGATATAGATAGATAGATATAGATCGATAGATATAGATAGATAGATAGATAGATATAGATAGATATAGATAGATATAGATAGATATAGATAGATATAGATAGATATAGATAGATATAGATAGATATAGATAGATATAGATAGATATAG